>ERZ773008.1375-NODE-1375-length-17238-cov-6.835652_pt1 | contig 17238 bp, 20 predicted proteins | sample MGYA00580664_ERZ773008 | MGnify/ENA primary metagenome ERZ773008 (study PRJEB29015, sample SAMEA2738016) | human oral metagenome | biome: human oral; feature: human-associated habitat; material: dental | place: China | collected 2048 ... | reverse complement strand
TTTGTAGATAAAGCAAATAAAAGAGTTAATGAAATGATGAAATCGGCTAAAATTTTAGTATTAGTAACTCATTCTATGGAAAGTGCAGTTAAATTCTGCAATAAGGCAATATTACTAAAAAAGGGTGAAATTTTAAAAAATGGAGCCCCTCAAGAAGTTGTAGACTATTATTTAAGTATGAATTAAAAAGGGGAAAGAAAAAATGGATGTAAGAGTAAAGGACATTATTAAAGATAATTCTATTTGGTTACCTTCTCAAGATTATAATGAGAAAAAAAAATTATCTATATTAATGCCAACTTTTGGAAGAGGGAAAAATGGTTTTTTTAAAAGGGCTGTAACATCATACATAGAACAAACTTTTAAAGATACAGAACTCATAATAGTCGATGATGCAAATGTTGATGGAACTTCTGAGCAAATAGATGAATTTATGAAGCAAGATAAAAGAATATCATGCATTCGTCATAAACAAAATATAGGATTACCAGCAATATCTATATATGAAGCAATAAAAAAAGCAAGAGGAGAATATATTGGTTTTTTATTTGATGACTGTGTTTTATATCCAAGTGCTTATGAAAGAACTTTAAGAAGAATGGAAGAAGAGGGAGCACAAGCATCTTATGGAAGAGTTTCGGTTTATACAGATGAAGATGATATGTCTAAAAGTAAAGAAGTTTATTGTAGAGAAGAATATTTAGATAATTTGGAAATTACAAATTCAATTGGAAATATATCTATCATATTTAAGAAAGATATTCTTGAAACAGTGGGATATTTTGATCCACATGTTTGCCTAACAAGACTTACTGATTGGGATTTTATTACTAGAGTAAAAAGAAAGTTTCATTTGATTGAAACAGGTATATTATTTGCAAAAGAATATGGAGTAACACAAAAAAACTCTCTAGGAAATTCATATTTAGTAAATTTATTAGCAGTAGATGAATATCTAAAAATTCCTAATAGAGAAAAAAAATTACTCCTGAATGATTATGAAGAAATAAATATATTTTCTGAGGAAGAAAACTCTAGCTATAATTTTTCTTCAGAAATAAAAAAAATATTAGATTTTTTCAAAAATAAATATTGGTTATCAGAATTTCAGAATAAACATAAAGAAATCAATTTTTTTGATGATAATATAGCTGTACTATGTAGTGGACCTATTAGTTCATCAAGTACCTTAATTTTTACTAAAAATTGTAGTGACACTGCTCAAAATCTATTTAGTTATGTAAATATGGATAAAAATATAGCAAGAGTTACTAAAAAATATCTATTTTATGAAAGTATAGGAGTCTTACCTATATTTTTATATGTTGTGCTTAGGGCTTTTATGGATAGTTTAGGGCTTACTAGATTATCTATGATAATGATGATAATTTCGATACCTGTAAATATTTTATTAGCTTATGGTTTTATCTTTGGTAAGCTAGGTATGCCAGAGCTTGGTGGAGCAGGTAATGGTATGGCGGTATCGTTGACTTATATGGTACTGTTCTTCATAGCTTTATTTTTAACACTAAAGCATCCAAAAATTAATAAATATAAGATTTTTGAAAAAGAAGGAATTAAATTCTCACATTGGGGAGAAATATTTAAGCTAGGAGTACCGATAGCTATAGCCACAGCGCTAGAAACTGTAGTATTTTCTACTCTATCTCTAATGGTATCACGTTTTGATACAACAATTATAGCCTCGCATCAGGCAGCATTGAATTTCTCAGGTTTTTTATATAGTTTACCAGGGAGTATAGCAAATACTGTTACGATAATAGTAGCCTATCACGTAGGGGCAAAAAATTATAAAATGGCACGCCGTTATACAATTCTTGGAGTAATAATGGGAATGATTTTTGCATTTTTAGCAGGACTGATTGTTTGGATATTCGATGCTAATATTCCATATTTATATAGTAAAGATTTAGGCGTTATAGCACTAACAACACATTTATTATTATATGCGATAGGTTTTGCAATTTGTGATTCTTTTGCATCAGCTTTAGCAGGAGTTCTTCGTGGCTATAAAAAAGTTGTACCTATATGCGTAGCGATGTTTATCGGTTATTATTTAGTAGGTATTCCAGTAGCGTACTTTTTAGTGTTTAAGAAAGGTATAGGTATAGATGGTCTTTGGATAGGGTGGATAATAGGTTTAGGGACATATGCACTGGGAGTTCTAGTATATTATATGTATATGAAGAAAAATATAAAAAAACAATTAGCATAATAAAAAACTTTTTCATAAGAGAAATCTTGTGGAAAAGTTTTATTTTTCTTGACTATTAGTTTAAAAAACAATATAATGTAATTGTAAAAACTAGATAAAGAGGTGGAAGAAATTTGGTGAGAGAATATCCAAAATGGTCAGAACTACCCGAAATAGATTTATATTTAGACCAAGTACTAGAGTATGTAAATAAATTACATAGTCCAGTCATGCTAAAAAATGACAAAGGGTTAACATCAGCTATGATTAACAATTATGTTAAAAATCATTATGTGGATAAACCCATAAAGAAAAAATATAGTCGACGTCAATTGGCCAGATTAATAGTTATTACATATTTGAAAAATGTTTTCTCAATTCAAGAAATAAGTAAAACATTAACAATGCTTACAAAAAATGATAAATCAGAAATAATGTATAATAATTTTGTAGCTTGTATGAACGGTGAAGATACTGATGAGATACCTATTGTTATAAAGTCAGCATGTGCAACTGTGAAGTTATATGAGCAAACATTGGAATTAGCAGACGAGTTAAAATAATATAATAATAGGTAAAAAAGAGGAGAATAAAAAATGGAGTGGAAAGTAGTTGTAGATACTGCGTGTGATTTCAGAGAAATCCCTAATAAAGCTGAAAATGTTGCTTATGAAAGAGTACCGTTTTCTCTTCAAATAGAGGATAAAGTTTTTGTAGACAATTTAGATTTAGATATTAATAAAATGATGGACGAAATGTACGCTAGTTCAGAGCCAGCTAGATCAGCGTGTCCTAGCCCAGAGGCTTACTTATCAGCTTATAGAGGTGCAGAGAATGTAATAGTTTTAACTTTGACTGGTGGAATGTCTGGAAGTTATAATAGTGCGGTTATAGCTGAAAAAATGTTAAAAGAAGAAAATTATAATGTTAATATACATATTATTAATACTCTTTCAGCTGGTGGGCAAAATGATCTATTTCTTCTTAAAATAAATGAACTAATTAAAGAAGGGTTATCTTTTGAAGAAGTAGTTGCAGCAATGACAAAATATCAGGAAAATTCAAAACTTATTTTCGTATTAGAAAAAGTAGATAATCTAGTGAAAAATGGTCGATTAAATAAACTAGCTGCTGCGCTAGTAGGATTACTAAATATGCGTATGGTAGGAGAAGCAAGTAGTGAAGGCACATTACATTTACTACACAAAGTTCGTGGAGAGAAAAAAGCCGTTTCTACTGTAGTAGACGAAATGATTAAAGCTGGATACAAAGGTGGAAGAGCTGTAATTACTCATAGAAATAATACAAATATTTGTGAAAAAATAGAAGAAAAATTAAAAGAAAAATTCACAAATGTAGAATTTATCGCGGTACCTACTTCTGGAATCTGTAGTTTCTACGGAGAAGAAGGCGGAATGTTATTAGGATATGAAATATAATAAAAATCGGACTAGATGAATTTTCATCAGTCCGATTTTTTAAACCCTATTTAGTACTTTTTTTATTTTTACGGAGTTCATTAGCTAAAAAACCAATACCTTGCCCACACAAACTAAAGAACACATAACCAAGTCCATAGATAAGAATATCAAAGTTTAAAATAATTAAACAAGATATTAAATAGAAGAAACCTATAATAAACGAAAATAAGTAACTAAAGTCCTTTTTATTATATGCATATAGAAATGATATTACAAAACTAACAATAGGATACATAAATATAAGAAGTAAAATTATCATTCCTGATTTATTAGATATAAAATAAGAACATAGAGGGAGTATTATAAATAAAAAGAAAGAAAAAATTAAATAAGGTACTTTTTCTAAAAATTTCTTCATCATTTACCTCCTAAAATATAGTGTTATTCTATCATATATTTTTTGAAAAAACAAATATGACGATAGCTAAAAAAGAAATATTTTCTGTAAGTAAATAAAAAATTGAAATCGTTTTTATGATGTGTTATGATAAAATAAAGATAAAAAATCGAGAGGGGATTATATAATGAAATTTTTTATAGATACTGCTAATGTGGATGATATTAAGTTAGCCAATGACCTTGGGGTGATTTGCGGGGTAACAACTAATCCATCACTTATAGCAAAAGAAGGTCGTGATTTTAAAGAAGTTATTAAAGAAATCACAGAAATAGTTGATGGACCAATAAGTGGAGAAGTAAAAGCAACGACTACTTGCTGGAAAGATATGGTAGAAGAAGCTAGAGAAATTGCTAAAATTCATCCAAACATGGTTGTGAAAATTCCTATGACAGAAGATGGTTTACGTGCTGTTAAAATTTTGAAACAAGAAGGGATTAAAACGAACGTAACACTTATCTTTAGCGCAAACCAAGCTTTACTTGCTGCTCGTGCTGGTGCTACTTATGTTTCACCATTCTTAGGGCGTTTAGACGATATTTCACATAATGGATTAATTTTAATCGAAGAAATCGTAGAAATATTCTCTAATAATGATATTGATTCTGAAATTATCGCTGCAAGTGTTAGAAATCCTATTCACGTAGCTGAATGCGCAAAAATGGGATGCGATATAGCGACAGTTCCTTATAGTGTAATAAAACAAATGATCAAACATCCACTTACAGATATCGGTATTGAAAAATTCAAACAAGATTATTATAAAGTGTTTGGGGAGTAAAAAACATTTGATATGATTTTCTAAAAAAAATTATGAAAATTAACATTTTATACTGGAAATATTAAGTAAGTTATGTTAAAATATATTTTGTTGTATGAAAAAGTTGTTAAGATTAAATTTTATAGGAGGTTATATTAATGCGCGTAAATGTAACATTAGCTTGTACTGAATGTGGTGATAGAAACTACATTACTAAAAAGAACAAAAGAAATAATCCAGACCGTATTGAACTTAAAAAATACTGTCCAAGATTAAAAAAAGTGACTTTACACAGAGAAACTAAATAATAAAGTTATAAAAGCCTTAAAGTATAAACGTTTAAGGCTTTTTGTTTTGCATTTGAGTATGTTTTGACTATGTTTTGTTATAAAGCCATAAATTTAGCAAACTTATCAGCCATATTATCTCGTTGTTTTTCTGTTACATGAGCATATATACTCATTGTTGTTTTTAGGTCTGAATGGCCTAATCTATCTTGTACTTCTTGGATAGTAAAGCCACTTTCAAATAATAAACTGCAGTGTGTGTGCCTAAAGCCATGTACTTTAATTAATTTAAAATCATTCTTTTTACAAATACGTTTTAGATTAGTGTTCATGAAGTTAAGGTATAAATAAGAGTTTGTTACTTCTTCAGTAAAACAAGATTGATTTTTCTTAAATCTTGTACCTATCATTAAAAATATTTCTTTTTGTTTTATCTTCCAACGTTTTAAGATATTAGCCGTCTGTTCATCTATACTAATGTTTCTTATACTGCTCTTGCTCTTGGGTGTTTGAACTACAACCTTTTTAGCTGTACTCAATGCTAAAGTTTTATTAATATTGATTGTATTGTTCGTAAAGTCAACATCAGACCAGTTAAGAGCCTGTAATTCTCCTTTACGTATACCAGTATATGCTAATCTAAACATTGCAGTAAGCTTTATATCTTGTTCATTATCAACTAATTTAAGAAACTGTCTTAATTCTTCTTTAGAGTAATACTTATCCTTATCATCAGAAGTTATATCATCTTCTTTCTTAGGTAATAATACATCTTTCATGGGGTTATTATATATAACTTTCATTTTAACAGCATAATCAAAAATCATACTACCATAGATTTTTATTTTTTTAAGAACAGCAACAGAAAATGTTTTGCTGTATCCATTTATCACCTTTTGGCAATAGGGTAGAGTTATCTTTTTTAATTGCATATCTCCTAACTTATCAAGAACTAAATTAAATATATGCTGATTAACAAGTAATGTACTTTCTTTGATAGTATGTTGATACCCCTCGTACCATAATTCATATATTTCTTTAAACGTTGTAATATCAGTATTTAATAAGCCATTATCAGCTATTTCAGTTTTTAACCTTGCTTGAGCAATTTCCGCTTCTTTTTTTGTTTTGAAACCACGTCTAGTAGTGTATCTATCTTTTTTTGTTATTTCATCTTTACCTAAATAAAGTTGAAACATATAATATTTCTTTCCATCAGTTTTTTTAGTGTATTGTTTAATCATTTTTCATTATTTCCTTTCTATCTAGCACATATCAAAGGAATTAATAAATGATTGCTAAAAACAGCCTGGTATAATCAATGTAGAGCTGTTTAAAAATATTTTTGGTGAATTATATCAAAAGACTATTAGAACGTTTGGAAGCCGTTTTAATGCTTTATAATTTTAAGTAAGTCAGTGAACGTTGATATTACAAGGTTTGTATGGTATAATATAAATATCTTGTTTATCATTTTTCAGCACTGGTATTATTTACTGGTGTTTTTTTGTTTTGGTATACCCTATAAAAATTGTTTTACTATTTCTATTAATTCATTATTATAATTAATTAAATCCATAGGAGAAGAAATTTCAATTTTACCTTTTTTACCATTTAACGCTATATACTTTTTACTTCTGTTCATATATATTCTTACTACCCATTTTCTTATATTATCATCTATTAAAATGTTGAAGTAGGTCTGATTGTCTCTGTAAAAGACTCTATTTGAATCTATGATATCGTTTAATAAGACTTTAGTTATAGCGTATGCTTCTAATTCTTCTGGGGTAGTTACAATATTATTATCGTTGACTTCGATTTCATCTTCATGTTCATCGTGTTTTGCATTTACAGTAGTATTCAATGCAGCACTTAATTTACTATTAACTTGGTCAGTTATAAAAATTCGAAAAGTTTTTTTAACAATAGGGGTAAATCGTTCAACAACTTGCTTAGTTTTAACTCCATCATATATTTCGTTTAATAAATACTTAATAAATGCTTCTGATGGCTCAGACCATTGTTGATTCAAATAATCTTTTAATGCATTTACATATTTCAATTCATAAGCTGTTTTAGATATTTTTGATATCTCGAAGTTTTCTTTTGTAAACTTAAAAATCTCAACAATATGATTATCTTTTAAATCAGTTAAATTAAAATGTAAAAATGGAGTACTATCCATTTTATTCTGTTCATCTAAATCTGTATAGAATCTATATTCTATACCGTTGGTTAATATACCGAATTTTGATGTAGTAGTTCCAAAGTATCTAAAAAGTTGTGAATCGTGGTTATCCAATTTTTCATTAACTGCTTTACACTCTATTAAAATAACAGGTTCATTTTCTTGTAATATTGCATAGTCGACTTTTTCCCCTTTTTTAATACCTACATCTGCTGTAAATTCTGGAGAAAACTCTAAAGGATTGAATACATCATATCCTAATAATTGAAAGAATGGCATAACCAAAGCTGTTTTTGTTGCTTCTTCTGTACTTAATGTATCCCTTAAATTTGCAGTTCTTTCAGCTAACATTTTAATTTGTTCTGTAAATTTTTCCATAATAAAAATGTCTCCTTATGTGTGATTTATTTTTGGCGGTGGTTAACCATAATGGATAGCTAAGGTTAGCTATCTTAAATTAATGTTTAGTTTAAGTGTTAATAGAGAAGTGATATTAGTATTATAAATCTATATATTAAAAAATAATTATTACTTATATTCTTTCTCTATATTTTCGATAAGCTTTCTATCTTCATCACTTATTTTATAGTTTTTTAATCTTTCAATAGTATATTTAAACAAAGTTTTTTTGTCTTCATCTGTTAACATTTCTATTATTTCCATAAATAAAGCAGTATTATTTTTTGTGTTGATTTTTATATCTTCTAGAGTTTTTAAATAAGAAGTATCAACGTCCCAAGTATCATTAATCGATGTGTTTTGGTCTAAATAATCATAAATATAATTTACATCTTCTAGTGTGATATTTCTTTCATTTAACCATTGACGGAAAAAGAAAAGATTATCAGTATAATTCTCAAAAGAACTAAATGAACTTTGACCAGTTTGGTATTCGTGGATAGCAGGGAAATTATTTTCTATAAATTCATCCATTGAACCGTACAATAATTCATTTACTGACATATCAGCTATTTTAGAAATACTGGCTAGTCGTTCTTTGTTTGGCAAAGATTGACCTTGTTCCCATTTTAAGACATTGCTCTTACTTACACCAAATAGTTTTCCAAAAGCTTCTAAAGTATATCCTTTATTAAGTCGTATTTGCTTTATTCTAGACCCAACAGCATTTTTATTTATATTTATTTTCATATGTAATTCTTCCTTTTTCATCATTTCTCTAATTTACATTATATATCATTTTAGGAAAATTTCAAATAGGAAAGTTGAGAAAAAGAAACTTTATTTCAAAAAAAATCTGTTGACTTTAATTTTTATCCATGTTATTATTAGTTTATAAAGTTGATAAAAGTCAACCTTTAGAAGTTTAATTTTAAAATGTAATGAAAGGAAGTGCGTATAATGCAAGAAATTAAAATAAATAAAGTGCAAGCTTATAGACAAACATTAAGATTAAAACAACGTCAAATGGCAGATATGTTGGGTATTAGTGTAGTTATGTATAGTAAAAAGGAACGTAAGAAAACAGCGTTTACTGATTATGAAAAAGTAAAATTATTGAATTACTTTAAACAATACTTTCCGAAAGAAACAATAGATAGTTTATTTTTTTAAACAAAAAGTTGAGAAAAGTCAACCAAAAAATAAAAAACCTTTTAAGTGTGAAGCTACCAACTACATTACTTAAAAGGTTAAAGAGAAGTATTTAATTAAAAATACTTTCTTACAATTATATCATATTTTTAAAGAGAGGAAAAAAGAAAATGTTAAGCAACGAGATAAAAACATTTAGAGATGAATTTAATTTAAAACAAATAGATTTAGCAAACATAATGGAAGTAGACCAAAGTACAATAGCACGTTGGGAGAACGGTACAAGAAAAATATCAAAGGGTAATTTAAGTAAATTGATTGATATAGTCTACAGTTTTAAAGGTAAGATTTTTCCAACAGAAGATGAAACATTGTTATTAAAAGAAAGAGAAGCGATAATAACTAAAGTTAATAGTTACCTTGCTATATGTATTGAATATAAAAACATACAAGACAAGAAAAAAATAATGAAAATATGTTTATCTATGCTAGATGAAGTAGCTTAAGGAGATAAGAGAAATGAGTAAAGAAGACAAAGAATTATTCGTAAATACCATATCTTTTGCAGTGATATTCATACCACTTATAACAGCTTTAGTGTATATAACAGCATTATTTATGGACAGCATTTATTAAGGAGAGTGATTATATGTTCAGTGAAGAATTTGAAAAGCAAGTAGTAAAAGCAGTACGTGAAGTAGTCAAAGACGTACTAAAAGACGAAATAAAGCAAGATAAACGCTATAATCAACGTGAACTATGTGAAACCTTAGGCATAGGAGTAGAAACCTTATCAAGCCTAAATAAGCGTGGTTTAAGACCTACAAAAGTAGGTAGACAATACATTTACTTAGAAAGTGAAGTAAATAAGTTTTTAAAAGAAAATACAATTTAAATTTAAGAGAACTAGCACATATCAAAGAAGTTAATAAATAAGGAGAACAAAAAATGAATAAACAAGAAATAATTAAGCATATTGAGATTATAGAACAAAGGGTAACAAGTTTACAACTTACAATGGAGTTATTAGCTAATCATGCAGAAGTAATTCAAATGTTTACAAATGATGATTTAAACAGTTTAAACTTACCAACTGATGTATTATGTAACCACTGGGATAAAGTAAAAGACGGTTGTAATTTACATAGGTTAGCTGTTGCGATAGCTAATAACACATCAGAAGAATTATCAAGTATATGTTACGAAAAACTAAGTGAACTGAAAAAGGTGATAAAGGATGTGATGTAATTTGAAAGAATATTATTTCTATAAACAAAAAGGCTTTAACGCTAATAATAGAGAAGAAATACAAGTTAACTTTACACCTTTTGAAATCTTAACAAGATATCAACCTAAAGATTATAATTTACCTAATATATCAGATGAACAGGTTGAAACATATAAATTAGAACTAATAAATAAAGCTAAAGAAAAGAATTTTACTTTAAATTACAGTGAACAAGATTATTATTATCTGACTCAATGTAAGGAGATAAAAAAAGAAGCGGAGTACTTCCTAATAGGTAAATTTGACAAAGTAAATGGTAAATTTTCAACCAAGAAAGAAGATTTTATATATAAATACCTTGCAGTATTAGATTATGAAAACTTATCATTTACTACTGAAGAATTTTATAATTTAATTAAGTCTAAGCTAGCTAATTACTCATATACGATATATAAATCAGTATCGTATACTGAAACACATCCAAGGTTTAGATTAATAGTTGATACTAATAGAGAAATGAACGAACAAGAAAACACATCAACTATCAAAAATATTGCTAATCTGATAGGAGTTGAACCAGATACAGCAAGTTATACTTATAATCAAATACAAGGTTTGCCATTAACTATAAATGGTAGTGAATATAAACCTATAATAAATCATGCTAACCCTTATCCAGTGCAAGAAGCGGTCAAAGAAGAGAAAAAAGTTATTACACCGTATACAAGAGAACCTATTCAAAAGTTTACTAAAATTTCACATAATCAAGCTATTTCTATAATGGGAAAGTATATTGAGAATGAACAAGAAAAGATACTAGAAAGAAATGATTATTACTTATCTTGCTTAACAGTTGTAGCTAAAAGTGTAGTAACTGGAGAAATTGAATACGATACAGCTATTGAGTGTATGGAGTTGTTAGCTTTAAATAATGATGAATGGAAAGAAAACAACCTAAACGAACTTAACGGAGAAATAGCACGTGCTAACGGTAACGTAGATTATTTCAAAAACAAGTACACATTTTTAGGTAAGTTTCAAAAAACTCAACAGAAGATAAAAACAACAAATGCTCTTACTAACGCTAGTTTAGAAATTACTACAGATGAAAAAGGTAAAGTAATTCAAACCTTAGAGAACCTTGAAAAAATTATTTTATCTATTACACCTATAGCATACAATGAGCTAACAGACGTTATAGAAATCAAAGACAAACAAGGTAAAATTAAACCTATTGAAAAACGTGATAAGGAATTACTTAGGATGGATATTGAAAAAAGGTTTAAGTTCAAAGCTAAAGTTATTGATTTAGATACAGCAATAGTAAGTGCTAGTGATAAATTCAGATACCACCCTATAAAAAATAAAATACTTGCAGTTAGTTGGGACGGTCTACCTAGAGCAGAAAGCTTTTTTATAGATGTGTTAGGAGTAGAAGACAATGTTTATAATCGTGAATGCACTAGAAAATGGTTATTAGCTAGTGTAACAAGGTTATTTAAAACAGGTGTAAAGTTTGATGAAATGATTATCCTACAAGGTGGGCAAGGTATAGGAAAGAGTACCACATTACAGCGTTTATCGTTAGGTTATTATACTGATATAACCGATAAATTAAGTGATGAAACAACATTCAAAGTTATGAGAACATGGCTAGTTGAGTTATCAGAACTTAGTACAATGATAAAAACTGATAGTGATAGCTTTAAAGCGTGGTTGAGTGCTGCAAAAGATACAGTACGTAAAAAGTATGGTAGCGATCCAAATGATTATCCTAGAACTTTTACAGTATTAGGTACTACTAATAACAAAGAAATACTAAAGGATAGGACTGGAAACCGAAGATATTGGTTAATGTATTGTGATAAAGATAGAATTAAAAAGCCAATATGGGAGATGGAAGATGAATACATATTGCAGGTATGGGCAGAAGTTTATCAATGGTATCAAAATAAAGAAATATTATTAATATCAGATGAAACAAAGCGTTATATGGAGAAGTTAACACATACAGCAATGTTTTATAATCCATTAGAAGATAGATTGTTTATCTTACTTGAAATGGAGTTACCTAGCGATTGGGTTGATATTGTTAATAATCATTCAAAACGTTTTGAGTTAAAAAATCATGTCAACGATTATTTAAATTTTGGGATATTATCGGATAAATTCAAAGCTGAAATAAAACTTGATGATATAACAACAAATGAAATAGTATATTTTTTGAGTGATGGAACATGTTTTGGAACTAATTTAAAAGGCAGTTCTGAAGCTAAGGAAATAAATAGAATAATGAGTAATAATAAAAATTGGGAAAATAGTAATAAAATTAAACGAAGTACAGCCTATTTAAGAGGTTATAAGAGAAAGAAAGCAGTACATTAAATACATTAGAATACATTATAAATGTACCTATTGAAAAACTTAATTTGAAAAGGATTAAAAGACTTTTAGTACATTATACATTTATTATTAATTAAAAGTAATAATAAATATATATGTTAAGTAATAATAAATATATAATGTTAGAAGTATATTATATATAGTTTTACTGAAATTTAAATGTCTTTTGTACCAGAATGGGAGTTAAATCATTATTACTAAGCCTTTACCGAGAGTACATTAAAAAATATTAAATGCATAATTGAATGTACCAGTTCAAAAAAGAGATAAATAAATGCAGAAATTATTAGAGAAATTAGAGAATTTAGAAGATGAACTTTTAAGTAATACAGCATTTATAAATATATCGTATTTCAAAGACCAGATAAAAGTAAAAATTTTAAGTAAACATAATTGCGATACTGAAGAAGAAAGTAATGCAGTTATTGAACGTTTAAAAAGTGAATATCGTGATTTACTTATTCTTGATGAGAGAGGTATAATATCTTAATTTACATTTGTAATATATAGTCAAAGAAAGGAAATGTAATAATGCAGTTATCAATAAAACAACAAGTCAAACTAGACCTTGTAATTGAACGTTATACGGACGATATAGCCATGAAAGATGGCAAGGTAATAGAAGACTACCTAAATACTTTAAAGTGTTCAGAACGTGAATTATTGATAACTGTATACATTTATTTAAAACGTACGATAAAGTCACAACAAGAAAGAAATATAATCGAGAAACACAAATCAAAAATATATAACTTGCTATCAGAAAAAGGGATTATAAAAGATGAAGAACAAAGAACCATAGGAAATATAGCCTCAGAAAATCTTAAAAAACCTAACACTGAAAATGCAGTTGAACAAAGAGCGAATAAAGAAAAAATAGAAAAGTTGAATAGATATAAAAATCTAACTGAAATAGTAGAAGCTTTAGATAATAGGTTATGTTTACTTATAGAGAAAAAAGAAAGTCAATCACATGTTAAAGCCGTTGACTACTCAAAAGAAAGAACTAAAAGAAGTACAAAACGATATGAGTTTAATAGTATTAATCTATTATCTGCAATACAAGAAACTGAAGAACAACTTAAGCACTATATATCTGAATTACAGCAAGAAAGAACGCACTTACTATATGTATTTGATAAACTTTCATGTATAAGAACAAGTGAAGTATATCGTTTACGATACATAGAGTTAAAAACATGGAAAGAAATCTCAGAATATTTAAGAATGGATATATCATGGTGTAGAAAGCGACATGATGAATATCTAGAACAACTTGAGTTGTAAAATGTATAAAAAGGTGAAACTAACAGAAAGTATCCTAACATTTCTAAGTCCCTAAAAAAAGGGAAGTATATATTTTAAAAAGTATCGAGCCATTTTGGCCCCCCTAAAAAAGGGAGTGTATATAAAAAAGTATCTGACACTTTCGGCACCCCTAAAAAAGAGTGGCATTTAGTGGCTGATAAAATTATCTTTTTACTTGCTAAAAAAATGAAAGAGTATGAAGAACGTAAAGAAACGAAGTTGAATATGTTTCTTTTGAAGATATGAGAGAAGCATTTGAAGTATAATGAATAAATATAAAGTAATTTTTGATAAAAGAATAGAAAAAGATATAAAAAAAACTTATAAGCACACAAAAAGAACTTTATATAATTGGATTGATAAAAATTTAAATGGTTGTACTGACTCTAGAATAAAAGGGAAAGCATTGTCACATGATAAAAAAGGTTATTGGCGTTATCGTATTGGTAATTATAGATTGTTGACTGAGATAGAAGATAACAAGCTAATTATAGTGGCCGTATATTATAAACACCGTAGAGAAGTATATGATTAATATAGAAAATCTGAACAAGTGTATTTTGCATGAGTTTAGATTTTTTATTATTCTGCATTATTTTAGACGCTAGACCACTTTAAGAGGTGAAATGGTATAAAATTTATACCAAATAATAAACTAAACACGTTATGCGGTGTTTAAACGGCTATAAGAACTTGTCAAAACTTGACAAATAAAACCTATAAATGTTGGCAAATGTTGGCATAAAAACCTATATATCATTAAAATTGATAATTATTACTAAGAAAACCTAAGATGAAAAAATATAGTAAATAGTTTCTATCCTGGAAAAAATGTTATTTTAAAGGGGGGATAGTACCTCTCTACTATGTTGTTCGGACTTCACGCCGTCACTGTACATATTTTTTCGTGCGAAAGTTAAATTGTTGGAAAATGTTGGTGTAAAATTTCAGAAAATATGAATAAGAAAAATTACTATAAATAATAGTGGTAGTAGCAGAAAAAAATTAATAGTTACAATACTATGTGGCATTAGATATTATCCTATTAATTGCTATTTTAAAATTAACTTGACTTTATTTATAGAATAAATTACAATTAAGTAACATTAGGTATAATACCATTATGGAATGGAATTTACTAAAAAGAAAGTAGTGATATTATGAAAACAGTAGATAATTATCTAGATAATGATGTAAAAGTTCTTTTAGATAAAGAAAGTTTAAAATATGAGAATTTCCCTATAAACATTGATAAACCTGAAATAGATGTAGAAAAAATAGCCAATGAGCTAGGCTGTAAAATAGAATATAAGTTTTTAATTTCAAAAGCAGGTACTCACGATTACGAAACAAGTATAATTACAGTAAATGCTCTAGATCCAGTGTATAGACAAAGATTTACAATTGCTCATGAAATAGGACACAAAGTTTATAATCACAAAGGAATCAGGAATCGAATAACTCAAGACCAAATCGACACTATTATTCAAAATGAAGACTCTTATTTCGATGTTTTAATCGAAAGACAGGCTAATAGTTTTGCTTCAAAATTATTGATGCCTGAAAAATTACTTACAGAAGTAAAAAATAAGTTAGAGAATAATAAAGAGATTAGAAGCGATAGGCAACGAATAATTAAATTAGCTGAAAAATTTAATGTTTCATATATTGCTATGGAATATAGATTGAGAGCGATAAATAACAATGAGTAAAAAAAATTATAAAAAAATCAAGGAATATTTAGATACCGATGATGCATTATTCAATACACTTACTATTACTATACCATTGGTAGGTTGTATAGATAATAGTGATAATCCTTCTAAAAAATATAAGATATCAAAATTGGAATGTAGTGACACTGATAATTCTGATTTCGATAGTATTCGTGATTATATTGATACAATAAATACTGATCTTTTAAATAAAGACAATACAGGTTATAGATCAGCTGATAAGGGAACTGGTTGGAGTATATTTTTCCTTATAAAAGAATTAATCCAATTTCTTTCAAGCGATTCCTTAAGTTTTAATTACTATAGAGGACAAAGAAATGGTAAATGGAAAACTTTACCTTCAGCCTTTAGAAATATAGAGAATAATTTTGGCATTGAATATTATTTAGAATTCGAAAATATCTACAAAGAAATATATAAAAAATATCCTGAAAAGATTAGTTATCATAAATTTCCAGAAGTATCTCAAATAGAAGATTATAATAATTTAATACGAGAAAGAGGTCAACAGTTATCCTTATTGCAACATTATGAACTTTATACTCCCCTTTTAGATATTACTTCAAATCCATATATAGCGTTGCTATTTATGACTAATGGTGAATTAATAGAACCCCAGCTAGAGTTTTATGATGTTTCTAAAACTCCCTTATTTATGGAACCTGTAAAAAGTCAATTAAATAATAGAATTTTTGCTCAAAAGGGTGCATTTTTAAATTATGAAATGCTTTTGTCTAAGAATGATAAAAAAGAAACTATATTATCAGAATTAGAAAATGATAGTAGTTTAAAAATACCAAGAATAATACTTAAAATTAAATTTCAAGAAAAAAAAACTTTGAGCGACTATAAAAAAATGTATTCAAAAATTCATCAATTTATAAAAGTAAGAGATTCTTGTACAGATGAGAATATTAAAAAATTAATAGACTCTCATATTTCAATGCTTTCAAGCCTACCTAAAACTAAGAAAAAGTTAAAACCACAAGCAGAATTAGCGTACGCAGATGTACAGAAACATCTACGTCGTAAATTATTTGAATTTAAATATTTGGAGGACGATTTATTTCCTGACTTTGAAGATTTTTTAAAAAATAAAATGAAACTTTATAAAGAGTCGAAAAAATGTTAAGTTAGATAGTTTTTTCTTTATATTTACTTAATATCATTACTGTGTAAAAAACAATTAATGCAGTAATTAATCATTAAAATATATTTGTTTATTAATTCCTTTGATATGTGCTAGATAATTGAATATGTTTTGACTATGTTCTTTAAAAAAATATAGGAGATTATAGAGTATATAACAGTAAGAAAAGTTGATATATCAGCCTTTTACAGCCTATTGGTAATTTATGAAAATTTCAAGGTAAAACAGAGAAACTAAATAATAAAGTTAGAAAAGCCTTAAAGTATAAACGTTTAAGGCTTTTTGTTTATTAATAATTTAAAAAATATTGAAAGAAAATGAAAAAAATATTGACAAAGCATTAGAGTTGTAATATAATATTAAACATAACAAGATAACAATTAAATAAAATTTCAAATGCGGGTGTAGTTTAGTGGTAAAACCTCAGTCTTCCAAACTGATGTTGTGAGTTCGATTCTCATCACCCGCTCCATTATTTTGAACATTGAAAACTAAACGAATTAAGTCAACGTTAATTCCAAAAAAGGACAG
>ERZ773008.1374-NODE-1374-length-17244-cov-27.420152_pt1 | contig 17244 bp, 10 predicted proteins | sample MGYA00580664_ERZ773008 | MGnify/ENA primary metagenome ERZ773008 (study PRJEB29015, sample SAMEA2738016) | human oral metagenome | biome: human oral; feature: human-associated habitat; material: dental | place: China | collected 2048 ... | reverse complement strand
CTTATCTGCTACTCGTCCACAACTTTTATCCCTACGCGGAGCAACAACCTAATATAGATTCACCCGCCGACCAATATAGGTTCGTTCTTACAGATCGTAGGGAGCTGTCCTCACGCCTCCGTGGGCTTCCCCTTAGATATCGCTATCTTTGTCCTATAGACCAATAAGCTTTCCACAAGAATATATGACTTGGCAGCAGATCAAAGACTCCCTGCGCGTCCAGCTTTGGATGCTTCTGAAGGGGCGTAAGTATAGCCAGCAGTATCGAGCTACGGCCGACCACCGTCGTGCCCTACGTGTGCATGACTCGTGGGAGACCCTTGATGAGATCCTTCGTACGGGCGCCTCGGTGAGCCGCTTTGGTGACGGTGAGCTGCAGATCATGCAGCGCTACCTCGACGAACTCGAGCGCCCTTCGTCTGCCGAAGAGGTGGATACCTTCCAGCACTACGATGCTTCGCTCGGTAAGCGCCTCTATGAGGTGTGGCAGGTGCCCTCGTCGGAGCGCCATCTGAACTGCGTGCCCTACGCCTTCAAGGACTCCTCCCCCCACCGCGGGTACAACCGTATCTTCTTCGAACGTGAGGCTCTGATGCGCCTTCCCGCACTGGAGAAGCTCGCTCGCGAACACGACTTCTACGATACGAACTTCACCCGCTTCTACATGGGGCGCTACGATATCCGCGACTATCCTGCGTACATCGAGCGTATGAAGGCGATCTGGAAGGATCGTGACCTGCTCTTTGTCGAGGGCGAGAAGTCGCGCCTCGGTGTCGGCAATGACCTCTTCGATGGCGCACGTAGCGTGAAGCGTGTCCTCTGTCCTGCGACGGATGCTTGGGGTAGCTATCCCGAGATCCTTCGTCTGGCGAAGGAGCATGGAGAGGGACGCCTCGTCCTCATTGCCCTCGGGCAGACAGCGACCGTCCTCGCCTATGACCTCTCCGAAGCAGGGCTGCAGGCCATTGACCTCGGTCACGTGGATGTAGAGTATGAATGGTATCGCATGGGGGCGAAGACCAAGGTGCCTATCCCAGGGAAGTACGTCAATGAAGCCCCTGGTGGGCGTACCGTCGCTGAGTACCCTGCACAAGCCACTTACCTCCAGCAGGTCGTAGCCCGTGTAGGCGAAGCGAAGCCCACTCCGACTGCCGCTCTGACGACTGCCGTCTATCCTATCGAGGGGCTGAGCTGCGAGCACTGCGTAGCGCGTGCTACCGAAGCCCTCAAGGCGGTGGCGGGCGTTAGCTCCGTCACTATCTCGCTGGAGGCTGGCGAGGCAAGTGTCACCTATGATGCTGAGCACTGCACGCCCGAGGCCCTGCGTGCTGCGGTAGAGGCCGCTGGCTACACGCTCCGCATCGACGCACCCAAAGCATAGCAAAACAAGGCTGCCAGCTTCGGCTTGACCGAACGAATAGGCGGTACGAGTTGTTTTATCCATACCACATCGATCATCGGTGAGGGGTACATCTGCAGACGGCAGGCGTACCTCTTGCCCGTACTAATAGTTATATTCATTCCATATGGTCAAGAGATCTTTCCCCCTCCTGGGACTTAACTGCGCAGCCTGCGCCGCTCATTCGACGAAGGCCCTGGAGAGTACGCCTGGCGTGCAGTCTGCCTCCGTCAACCTCGCCTCCGCTACGACCTTTGTCGTCTATGATGAGACGCAGTGTACCCCCGAGATGCTCCGTGCAGCTGTGGCTGCCATGGGCTATGACCTGCGCATCGATGAGCCCGAGGTGGGCGAGCTGGAGGCACTTCGTCAGCGGGAAGAGCGAGCCCTGCAGCGCAAGACGCTGGTGGCAGTCATCCTCTCGCTCATCGTGATGGTGCTGATGATGTGGACACCGATGACGCTCCCGAAGTCGCTCATCTCCGCTGTCCTCACTGCCGTGACCCTCATCTGGGCAGGCTCGGGCTTCTTCGTGCGTGGCTGGCGTCAGCTACGTGCTGGGGCGGCGGGCATGGATCTGCTGGTGATGCTCTCGACCTCGGTGGCCTTCGTCTACAGCCTCTATCATCTGGGCGAATACCTCTTCATCGCGCCAGAAGCGCACCACCTGCACCATCTTTACTTCGAAGCCGCCTCGATGACGGTCGCCTTCGTCCTTCTCGGTAAGGTGCTCGAGGCACGTGCACAGCGTCGCACGTCGTCGGCTCTGCGTCGCCTCATGGGCGGTCAGCCGAAGACCGTGCATCAACTCCTCCCCTCGGGCGAAGTCATCACGCTGCCCGTCAGCGAGGTCGAGCCAGGTATGGAGCTGCGTGCCCTGCCGCACGAACTCTTCGCCGTCGATGGCGAGGTCATCTCGGGTGAATCCTATGCCGACGAGCAGCTCATCAGTGGCGAGCCCATTCCCGTGGCGAAGGTCGCTGGCTCCGAAGTCTATGCCGGTACGCTCAATGGCTCGGGGGCACTCGTCTACCGCGCCCGTGAGGTAGGTCGTGCTACGGTACTCTCCCGCATCATCCGTCTTGTGGAAGAGGCGCAGTCGTCACGCGCACCGATTCAGCAGGTCGTGGACCGAGTGGCTCGAGTCTTCGTGCCCGTGATCGTCCTCATCGCCGTCTTGACCTTCGTCGTATGGGGCTTCCTTAGTCCTGTGGACGGCTGGGAGCACGGCTTTGTTGCCGCCGTCACGGTGCTTATCATCGCTTGTCCCTGTGCTCTGGGGCTGGCTACTCCTACCGCTATCATGGTAGGTATCGGCCGTGGCGCCGAAGAAGGGCTCTTGGTGCGTAATGCTGAGGCGCTGGAGGCTGCAGGCCATGTCGATACCTTGGTCTTGGATAAGACGGGCACCATCACCGAGGGGCGTCCCGAAGTGAAGGCCATTCGCTGGTGCTCTGCTGAGAAGGACACTTCCTTAGCTACTATCTTGACTGCCCTTGAAGAGCGTTCATCACATCCCTTGGCTGGCGCTATCGTTCGTGCGCTTGGCGTATCTACGCAGGGCGTAGCCGAGCCCACGAGCTTCCGCGAAGAGGCGGGGCGTGGGCTGGAAGGTGTCGTCGATGGGGTGACCTATCGTGTCGGGCAGCGTGCCTTCGTGGAAGAGGTCTCGGGGGCACTCAGTGCCGAAGCCTTGAAGGCCTTAGAGGAAGGCGAGCGCTCGGGAGCTACGTGTAGCCTCTTTGCCCGTAGTGGGGAGGTGCTGGCCGTCATTCTTATCGCCGATACGATACGTGCCACCTCGGCCGAAGCTATCGCATCACTGCGTGCTCGTGGGCTGGAGGTCATCATGCTCACGGGTGACGGGCCGAGTGCTGCCCGTGCCGTCGGCGAAGCTGTCGGGGTAAGCCGTGTCGTAGATAGCGTGCGCCCCGAGGAGAAAGCGGCCTTCGTCGAAGGTCTGCAGAAGGAGGGACGTCGTGTGGCGATGGTCGGCGACGGCATCAATGATGCTGCGGCCTTGGCACGTGCCGACCTCTCGATAGCGATGGGCAGTGGGAGTGATCTGGCGATGGAGACTGCGATGGTGACGCTTCGTAGCTCCGACCTCAAGGCCTTGGAGCGCTTCTTCCATCTGGCACGCACGACCCTGAGGACCATTCATCAGAACCTCTTCTGGGCGTGCATCTACAACCTCATCGCCATCCCCGTGGCGGCAGGTGTGCTCTATCCCTTCACGGGCTACCTGCTCAATCCGATGCTCGCTGGCGGGCTGATGATGCTCAGTAGCCTCAGCGTCGTCACCAACAGCCTCCTCAGCGCACGCCGCCACCATAGCTAAATAGCGCTCCCGTGATATTTAGGTATCTTTGTGCCCTATAATAAAGGATAATAGATACGGATACTCTTAAAGTATACACAGCATTATGTCAGATATGCCTAACAGCGTAGCCCCAGGAGAGAGTGGGGAAGAGAAGAAGAGCCTGAACTTCGTCGAGCAGATCGTCGAGGGCGACCTTCGTGCCGGGAAGAATGATGGACGCATCCAGACGCGCTTCCCACCAGAGCCCAACGGCTATCTCCACATCGGGCACGCCAAGGCTATCTGCATGGACTTCGGTATCGCACAGAAGTACGGCGGGGTGTGTAACCTCCGCTTCGACGACACGAATCCCACGAAGGAAGACGTCGAGTACGTCGATGCGATCCGTGAGGATATCGAGTGGCTCGGCTTCCACTGGGGCAGTATCTACTATGCTTCGGACTACTTCGAGCGTCTGTACCAGTTCGCCGAAGAGCTGATCCGCGCAGGCCATGCCTATGTCGATGAGCAGACGGCCGAGGAGATCGCAGCGCAGAAGGGTACGCCTACGACCCCTGGTGTCGCCAGCCCCTATCGTGATCGTCCCATCGAGGAGAGTCTCGATCTCTTCCGCCGCATGAACGCTGGGGAGTTCCCCGAAGGCGCGATGATCCTGCGTGCGAAGATCGATATGGCTTCGTCGAACATGCACTTCCGCGACCCCATCATCTACCGCATCATCAAGGTGCCTCACCACCGTACGGGTACGAAGTGGGGCGTCTACCCTATGTATGACTTTGCCCATGGGCAGAGTGACTTCTTCGAAGGGGTGACGCACTCGATCTGTACGCTGGAGTTCGAGGTGCACCGTCCGCTATACGATTACTTCGTAGACCTCCTGAAGAAGGTCGAGCCCAATCACCCCGAGGGTTACCGCCCACGACAGATTGAGTTCAACCGTCTGAACCTCACCTACACGATGATGAGCAAGCGTAAGCTTCTCCAGCTCGTGCAGGAGGGCCACGTAGCAGGCTGGGATGACCCTCGTATGCCTACGATCTGCGGGCTGCGTCGTCGTGGCTATACGCCCGAGTCCATCCGCAGCTTCATCGATAAGATCGGCTACACGAAGTACGATGGTATCATCGATATGGCCCTCCTCGAGCACGCTGTCCGTGAGGATCTCAACCGCCATGCCCTGCGTGGCTCGGCCGTCCTCGACCCCGTGCGCCTCATTATCACGAACTACCCCGAGGGGCAGACGGAGGATATGAGCTTCCTCAACAACCCCGAAGATCCCGACTCCGACAGCCACACGATCCGCTTCTCGCGTGAGCTCTTCATCGAGCGTGAGGACTTCATGGAGGATGCTCCGAAGAAGTACTTCCGCATGACCCCTGGTCAGGAGGTGCGTCTCAAGAGCGCCTACATCGTGCGCTGCACGGGCTGCAAGAAGGATGAGAACGGCAATGTCATCGAGGTCTACGCTGAGTACGACCCCGAGACGCTCAGCGGTCGCCCCGAGAGCAACCGCAAGGTCAAGGGTACGATCCACTGGGTATCTGCCACGGATAGCGTCCCTGCCGAAGTGCGTCTCTACGACCGTCTCTTCCTCGATGAGAACCCCTCTGAGGCGGCTAAGGATAAGGAACTCGCTGAGCTCCTCAATCCCGAGTCCCTCACCATCGTGCGCGAAGCACGTGTCGAGCCCTTCCTCGCTCAGGCTAAGTGTGGCGAGTACTATCAGTTCCAGCGTGTTGGTTACTTCTGCGTAGACCCCGATAGCCGCCCTGATCACCTCGTCTTCAACCGCACGGTATCGCTCAAGGATACGTGGAAGAAGGTCAATAAGTAGTCCCCTCCCACAGATATGATCGAGTCCTTAGGCTTCATCCAAGATATCCTCCATCACCTGAACTACTTCTGGGTGACGGTGCTTATGGCGATCGAATCGTCATTCATCCCCTTCCCTTCAGAGGTCGTCGTACCCCCTGCTGCCTACAAGGCGGCTACGGGCGAGATGAATATCTTCCTCGTCGTACTCTTCGCCACGCTCGGCTCGGATATAGGTGCGCTCATCAACTACTATCTGGCGCGCTATCTCGGCCGCCCGATCGTGTATAAGTTCGCCAACTCTCGTATCGGTCGCCTCTGCCTGCTGAGTCAGGAGAAGATCGAGAAGGCCGAAGCTTACTTCGTGAAGAACGGCATCAGCTCCACGCTCATCGGGCGTCTTGTCCCAGGGATCCGTCAGCTTATCTCTATCCCTGCGGGGCTGGCAGGTATGCCTCTCAGTCGCTTCCTCCTCTACACCACCATCGGTGCTGGAGCGTGGAACGTCGTCCTGGCTCTCCTCGGCTACTTCATCGGTAAGACCGTACCGCCCGAGCTCTTCGCCGAGACCATCCAGCGCTATAGCTCGATCATCGGCCTTATCATCCTCGGCGTCCTCGTCGTCGGTGGTGTCGGCTACTACCTCTACAAGCGCCGTCAGAAGGCTGCCTAATCCAAGGGCGCATCACTACCACCTCTAAGGGTAGGTCCCCATCGCCACCTGTGCTATGGGGGCGCACCCTTAGAGGTTTCTTTTTTGCCGTACCTCTCTTTATCCCGTCTTCCTGTGACCACCCTCTCTCTTACGCTGAGTCCCTATCAGGCGTCTTCGGATGCTACGCTGCGCGAGGTCGTGGCGCGTGAGCTCGCCCTACCGCTGGAGTCCATCACCTCGGTCGTGGTGCGCCGTCGCAATATCGATGCTCGTCAGCGCCGTATCCTCGTCAACCTCTCCGTCGAAGTCTATCTCGATGGCGAGCAGCCTGCCGTGGATGACTTCTCCGACCTCGTCTATCCCGATGTCTCGTCGGCGCCCTCGTCGGTCGTCGTCGGTGCGGGGCCTTGCGGGCTCTTCGCTGCGCTCAGGCTCATCGAGCTGGGTGTGCGCCCCATCGTCGTAGAGCGTGGGCAGGACGTCATGCAGCGCCGTCGCGACCTCGTCCAGCTGGAGAAGTCGGGCGTCGTCGATCCCGAGTCGAACTATAGCTTTGGCGAAGGCGGTGCGGGTGCCTTCTCGGACGGCAAGCTCTATACGCGTAGCAAGAAGCGTGGGAGCGTGGAGAAGGTCCTCCGTGTCTTCTGTCGCTTCGGTGCCGACCCGAAGATCCTCATCGATGCCCACCCACATATCGGTACGGACAAGCTCCCCATCATCATCCGCCGTATGCGTGAGCAGATCATCGCCTCGGGTGGTGAGGTGCACTTCGCGTGCCGTATGGAGGAGCTGATCCTCGAGCGTGGTGAGGTGCGTGGTGTCGTCTGCTCGGGGGATCGTGCCTTCCACGGCCCTGTGCTGCTGGCTACGGGGCACTCGGCACGCGACGTCTACCGCTACCTGCATCGTGCGGAGATCCTTATCGAGGCCAAGCCCATCGCTGTCGGGGTGCGACTGGAGCACCCGCAGTCGCTCATCGATGAGATCCGCTACCACAGCCCCGAGGGGAGAGGGAAGTACCTCCCGGCTGCCGAATATGTCTACAAGGCGCAGGCCGAGGGTAGGGGAGTGTATAGCTTCTGTATGTGTCCTGGGGGCTTCGTCGTCCCTGCCTCCACGGGGCCAGAGGAGACTGTCGTCAACGGGATGTCGCCTGCTAACCGTGGCTCACGCTGGGCGAACTCAGGCCTTGTCGTAGAGCTTCACCCCGAGGATATTCCTGCTACGGGGATACAGGTCGAGGACCCCACATCGCCCCTTGCCTTGATGCAGTGGTGCGAAGCCTTCGAGCGCAAGAGCTATCTGGCAGCTAACCGATCGCTCCGTGCGCCTGCTCAGCGTATGACGGACTTCGTCTCACGCCGCCACTCGTCCACGCTACCCTCGTCGTCCTATACGATGGGGCTTACCTCGAGCGACCTGCACGAGTGGATGCCCGACTTCATCACGCGCCGTCTGTCGGCTGGCTTCCGTGCCTTCGACCGCACGACACGTGGCTTCCTCACGGGCGAAGCTCAGCTCATCGGCGTGGAGTCACGTACCTCATCGCCCGTGCGTATCCCCCGTGACCGCATTACCTATGCGCACCCCGTCGTCGCAGGCCTCTATCCTGCGGGCGAAGGTGCTGGCTTCGCTGGCGGTATCGTCTCGGCGGCTATCGATGGGGAGAATGCTGCTCAGCAGATAGCTCTCGCCCTCGGCCGGTAGTTCGCCCTCCACGGAGCGCCTCGCTGCGCTCTTCGTGCCCCTTCTATCTGTCCCTTTTCGGGCAGGAAGAAGGGGTTCTTCTTTGCTCTTCACATTGAGCCTCTTGGGGAGGGGTGCTACGAACCTATATTGGTCACTGAGCTGACCTATATAGGTCGCTGCGTGAAGCAATATAGGTCGTGACGCTGACCTATATAGGTCAGCTCAGTGACCAATATAGGTTGCTACCTCGTCCTCGCGAGTAATAGTTGTTTGCCCTCAATCGAGTAGTGGTTCGGAGTGCAAACGAGTAGTGGTTCGTATGCGAAAGGAATAGTTGTTTGCTCCCGAAACAATAGTCATACGTGCGCAGACCAATAGTCGTTTTGCATACGGCCTTATTGAGCTACATTCAGGAGTTGTTAGTATGAGATTATCGCATCCTTCTATCCCAACTTGGTAGAAGGATGCTTGCTGGAAGGGAGCTTACGCAATGCTCTCTATCGAAGAGAATCCAAATACTTTGCTAGTCGATGTGAATTGTGATTTACCGAAGGTCGGAGTGCTTCACGCGATTGCAATGCACTTGGATATAGATTTGTCGATTTGTCAGGCACTGGATGTTGGGGGGGGGGAGTGAGGGTTGAAGGTCGTGCAACAGTCTTCATAAGCCACTATGATATGTTGCTCTAGCTTCTTCTTCTTCTTCTGACTTAGTATAGTCTCCCAAGGGGGCTATAACGTAAAGGATAAAGAGTTATTTTTGCCACAAAGTGCAAACCAATTAAATCATATCTATATACACAAAACGATCCATAATGAAGGAATTGAAATGCCCCACATGTAATAGCGTCTTTACTGTGGATGAAGCTGGCTATGCAGCCATATTGAGCCAAGTGCGAAGTGTCGAGTTTGACCGAGAACTGGAGCGTAGAGTACGTGAGATAGAAGACCTGCAGCGGTCAAAGCAGGAAGTAGCGATCCGCCAAGAAGAAAGCAAGTGGAAGTTAGAGCTAGACAAGCAGGCGATCCGAGCAAGCGACCTAGAGCGAGAGAAGCAGGCTATACAAGCAGAGAAAGACCTAGAGATCGCTAGGCTCCAGGAAAGACTACAGAGCTATGAGGATAGCAAGAAAGCCGAGCTAGAGCTGGCCCTGGCGAAGAAAGACAATGAGATCGCCACGCTCCAAGCCTCGATCGTCCAAAAGGAGAAGGAGACAGAGATCGCTGTGCTTCAAGAGCGACAGACTGCTCAGCAAGCTCTCAGTGAAAAGGATGGCGAGCTACAGAGGCTACTTACTACTCATGACCTCGAACTAAAGAAAGCCAATGAGCTCATTGACTACTACAAGGATATGAAGCTTCGCTTGTCTACCAAGATGATCGGCGAAACTCTGGAGGTGCACTGCGCCAACCTCTTTAGCCAGATGCTTCGCCCTGTGATGCAGGGAGCTTACTTTGAGAAGGATAATGATGCTTCGGGTGGGACGAAGGGTGACTTCATCTTTAGAGATAGTGTGGATGGGGTTGAGTACATCTCTATCATGTTTGAGATGAAGAACGAGATGGATACGACGGCCACCAAGAAGCATCGTAACGAAGATTTCCTCAAGAAGCTCGACAGTGATCGTCGAAGCAAGGGGTGCGAGTATGCTGTCCTCGTATCTCTCCTGGAGCCCGAGAATGAGCTATACAATGCCGGGATCGTCGATATGTCTCACCGCTATGAAAAGATGTATGTAATTCGTCCTCAGTTCTTTATTCCTTTGATTTCCCTGCTGGTGCAGACCTCTAAGAAGAGCCTAGAGTACAGGAGGGAGTTGGAGATAGCACGTCGCCAGTCAGTCGATGTGACGAATTTTGAGAACCAACTTCGAGAGTTTCAAGATAAATTTGGGCGTAACTATCGTTTAGCCAGTGAGCAGTTCAAGGCAGCTATAGATGAGATAGACAAGTCTATCCAGCACCTAGAGACGGTTAAAAAGGCTCTCATCGGGAGCGAAAACAACCTCCGTCTTGCCAATGATAAGGCCAAGTCACTGACTATTCGTAAGCTAACGATAAACAATCCCACGATGAAGGAGAAATTTGATGAGGCTCGCTGTCTTGCTGGGGGGGCAGAGGACGACACTCCCATTATGGAGTAAATCAGAGATACAGGGAATAGAGGGAGGCCATTGTAAAATATAGATCTTCATTCGGCTCACCTCTTTTATTAGGTTCGTTTTCCTGAGGGGCTTGGATTTTCTATGGTTTCGGCGGCTATCGATGGGGAGAATGCTGCTCAGCAGATAGCTCTCGCCCTCGGCCGGTAGTTCGCCCCTCCACTGAGCGCCTCGGTGCGCTCTTCGTGCCCCTTCTTCCTGCTTTTTGAGGCAGGAGGAAGGGGCATCTCTTTGCTATTGATTTATAGCTTTTATAGGGGTATCGGGCTCTTTCACCCAGACGGGGTGTTTGCGACCACTACTGGTCGGTGAGTGAAGCAGTACTGGTCACTTTTCCGACCAGTACTGGTAGGTGGTGGTGAGCAGTACTGGTTGAGACACGGACCAGTACTGCTTCGTATGCCCCCTCTCGGGAGTGAGGTGCTGTGCCCCTTGTACGTGCATTTCTTCGGTGCCCTCTCCCCAAAGGGGAGCGTATGGGAGGGCGTGCGATAGGGAGCGGCGGCCCCTTATCTAATTCTTAGCTATCTTTGCAGGCGTACCGAGCGTGGCAAATGGGCGAGCAGAGATACTGGCCCTATGTCACTCGGGCGTTATCTCATAGATGCGTAGACAGACAGAATTCGGACAGAAGGTAGCGTTGGGGGTCGTAGCCCTCGTCATCCTCGCTGCCTGCGGTACGCGACATAAGGCTCCCAAGCGTGAGGCCAAGGTACAGCAGAAGACCTTGGCAGGGGGGCGTGCGTCTTCGTCTACCGACACGACGAGTACGCTCACGCAGCTCAGCTCCTTCCTCCCCGATTCTACCCTGTCAGATAGCCTCAAGGGCGCTGGTGGTGTGCGTCTTGATAGCCTCCAGAAGAAGGCCGACACGCTCGCTACACGCCCCGATAGCCTCGACAGTCTTAGCTCGCTTCGTCTCGATACCCTCAGCCTGACGGCTGAGGAAGCCGAGCGCCGTGAGCGCCGTCGTCGCCAGCGTGAGAGCTTCGATGATATCATCGCCTACAAGGCGCAGGACTCGATGGTCCTCATCGGGCAGAGCTTGACCTACCTCTTCGGGCCCAGTACCGTGGACTATAAGGACAAGGGGATGGATGCGAACTTCATGCGCCTCAATCTCGACAGCAACCTCGTCTACGCACACTATATCCTCGATAGCACGGGGAAGGCTACGGCCTACCCGAAGTTCCGCGACGGTGGGGAGAGCTATGAGGCGAAAAGCCTGAACTACAACTTTAAGACAAGTAAGGGCTTCATCACGGGCGCTGTCACCCAGCAGGGCGAAGGCTATATCACGGCCGAGCGCACGAAGATGGTCAGCAACAACTGTCTCTACATGGAGAATGGGCGCTATAGTACCTGTGACAACCATGAGCATCCGCACTTCTACTTCATGCTGACCAAGGGGAAGGCGCGCCCGCAAAAGAACGTCGTCGCCGGGCCTTCGTACCTCGTCATCGCTGACGTGCCGATGCCTATCGGTCTGCCCTTCGGCTTCTTCCCATTCAATAAGAGCTATTCCTCGGGTATCATCATGCCGAAGTACGGGGAAGAGACTCAGCGTGGCTTCTACCTGCGCGAAGGGGGGTATTACTTCGCCTTCAATGACTACGTCGACCTGGCCCTCACGGGGGACTGGTATAGCCTCGGCTCATGGGGCGTCAATGCCCGCTCGAACTACCGCAAGCGCTACCGCTTCGGGGGGAGCGTCAACCTCAGCTACCTCACGACCAAGACGGGGGAGCGTGACGTCGTCGGGGACTTCTCCGAGAGCCGTGACTTCCGCATCAACTGGACGCATACGCAGGACTCCAAGGCCAACCCCAACGAGACCTTCTCAGCGAGCGTGAACTACTCGACGAGCTCCTTCAACCACAACTCGCTCGCCACGCTCTACAACCCCAGCATTGCGGCGCAGAATACGAAGAACTCCTCGGTCAACTATAGCCGCAACTTCCCTGGTACGCCCTTCCGCATCTCCGCCTCTATCGAAGCGACGCAGACCTCTGCCGACTCGATGGTCACGATGAGCCTGCCGAATATCGCTATCAGTATGAATCGTATCTACCCCTTCAAGCGCAAGAAGCGTGTCGGGGCAGAGCGCTGGTACGAGAAGATCAGCATCAGCTACTCGGGGCAGTTCCGCAATAGCATCTCCACGAAGGAGAACCGCCTCTTCCAGTCCAACCTCATCAAGGACTGGAACAATGGCTTCTCTCACAACATACCCATCTCGGCGTCGTACAAGCTCTTCAGCTACATCGACCTGACGCTGAGTGCGAACTACAACGAGCGCTGGTACACCTACAAGTCGGTCAAGGAGTATAATGCGACGACCGACCGCACGGAGTACCGCCGTATCTATGGCTTCAACCGCGTGTATGACTTCTCCACGTCGGCGAGCCTGAATACTACGCTCTACGGCTTCTTCCAGCCGTGGAAGATCTTCGGCGATAAGGTGCAGATGATCCGTCACCGCATCACGCCACGTGTCGGTATCAGCTATACGCCAGACTTCGGCGATAAGATGTGGGGCTACTACGACCGCCTGCAGTACATTGACAATGCCGGTGTCGCGCACTCGGAGGAATATGCTCGCTTCGGCGATGGTCATATCTTCGGTATGCCTGGGCGTGGGAAGACCGCAGCGATCAACTTCGGCTTCGACAACAACCTCGAGATGAAGGTGCGCACGAAGACCGACAGCACCGAGACCACGAAGAAGATTAGCCTCATCGACAACCTCTCGCTGAGCTCGAGCTACAACCTTGCTGCTGACTCCTTCCAGCTCGCCGATATCAACGCCAGCATCACGCTGCGCTTCTCGCCCTCACTCCACCTCTCTCTCAGTGGTGCCTTCGACCCCTATATGTACGGGCACACTACGGACGCTGCGACGGGGCGTGTCAGCGAGCACCGTGTGAATAAGCTCCGTATCTTCAACGGCAAGGGCTTCGGTAGCCTCCGTGGTACGGGTACCTCCTTCAGCTACACGCTGAGCAATGATACCTTCCGCAAGCTGCGTGAGTTCTTCTCAGGGAAGAAGGATAAGAAGCCCAAGGATAAGGACAAGCCCGAGGGCGAAGATCCCAACCTCGCTGGTGCTCCTGCCGACGGGCGTGACACGTCGCTGGCTGATATGGCTGCCAAGGGTCAGAAGAATAAGAGCCTCTTCGACACCAACAACAGCGAAGGCGAGTACGACGATGACGGTTACCTCAAGGTCAGCATCCCCTGGAGCCTCTCGCTCAGCTATGGGGTGAACCTCCAGCGCACGACCTTCGACCCCCGTCGCGATGAGTACAACTACGGGCTGACGCACAGCTTGATGTTCTCGGGTAGCATCCAGCCTACGAAGAATTGGTCCTTCAACGTCAACGCCAGCTACGACTTCATCGCCAAGCGCATCGCGAATATGACCATCGGGATTAGCCGTGACCTCCACTGCTGGAGTCTCACTGCCAACGCGATCCCCTTCGGTCCCTACCGCAGCTACAGCATCTCTATCGGCGTGAAGAGCTCGCTCCTGCACGACGTCAAGTGGGACAAGCACGGCTACTCCTCTGCTAATAGCTGGTAGCCCGCTCTCGCCCCTCCCATAGCATATCGCCCCCGCCTCTCTCCAAAGAAAAGGTGGGGGCGATGGCTTTTCGTTGGGTGGGTAGCCTATAGGTAGGAGACGGAGCTATACGGGCACTTCCCAAGGAAAGAAGCGGTTAATTCCGTATCTTTGCCAGCGTATAATACTGATATAGACAGCATATGAATATAGAGCACGACGACGAAGAGGAGAAGATCCCCGAGGTGACGCCCGAGACGATTATCGAGGACGAAGAGCCCCCCGCCTACCAGCCGGCAGAGGGCTTGCCTTACCGCCCGGAGCTGAGCAACCTGTCGAAGATGTACCAGACATGGTTCCTCGACTACGCCTCCTACGTCATCCTCGAGCGTGCTGTACCCCATATCGATGACGGGCTCAAGCCCGTGCAGCGCCGTATCCTCTACAACCTCAAGCGGATGGATAGCGGCAAGCTCATCAAGGTAGCTAACATCGTCGGGGAGACGATGAAGTACCACCCCCACGGTGACGCCTCGATCAATGATGCCCTCGTCCAGCTTGGACAGAAGGGCTTCCTCATCGATACGCAGGGGAACTGGGGGAATATCCTCACCGGTGACCCCGCTGCTGCAGGCCGATACATCGAGGCGAAGCTCTCCGCCTTCGCCCACGAAGCTGTCTACAGCGACCGCGTCACCCCGTGGAAGAAGACCTACGACGGCACGACTGATGAGCCCGTAGCACTGCCCGTGAAGTTCCCACTTCTCTTGGCGCAGGGTGCTGAGGGTATCGCTGTCGGCCTGTCCTCCAAGATCCTTTCGCACAACTTCGTCGAGCTGGCAGAGGCCGCTTGTGCCTACCTGCGCGGCGAGGAGTTCACGCTCTATCCCGACTTCCCCACAGGGGGGCTCATCGACGTCTCCCGCTACAATGACGGCGAGCGTGGCGGTAGCCTCAAGTCCCGTGCGAAGATTGATAAGATCGACTCCAAGACGCTGAGTATCTCCGAGCTCCCTGCTGGGAAGACCACGACGACGCTCATCGAGTCCATCCTCAAGGCTGTAGAGAAGGGGAAGATTCGCATCCGCCGTGTCGACGATATGACGGCTGCTACGACGGATATCCGCCTGACGCTCGCCGCTGGCGTGTCGTCAGACAAGGCCATCGACGCCCTCTATGCCTTCACGGACTGCGAAGTCAGTATCTCACCCAACTGCTGCGTCATCTACGAGGAGAAGCCTCTCTTCACGACCGTCAGCGAGCTCCTTCGCTACAGCGTAGAGCGCACGAAGTACCTCTTCGGCGAAGAGCTGAAGATCCTCCTCTCGGAGAAGGAAGAGCAGTACCTCGGTGCTTCGCTTGAGCGTATCTTCATCGAGGAGCGCATCTATAAGGATAAGGCCTTCGAAGAAGCTGCTGACGAAGCCGCGGCTCTCGAGCATATCGCTAAGCGCATCGAGCCCTTTGCCGATCGCTTCCTCCGCCCCGTGACGACGGATGACCTGCGCCGCCTCCTGGAGCTACGTATGGCACGTATCCTGCGCTTCAACCTCCCCAAGCACGAGGCTGCACTCCTGCAGATCGAGCAGGATATGGCTCAGCTCCGTCACGACATCGCGCACCTCACCGACTATACGATCCGCTGGTACCAGCACCTCATCCAGCGCTACGGGGCTGCCTTCCCACGCCGCACGAAGATCACGAACTTCGGCACCATCGAGGTCACGAAGGTGGCCGAGCTGGATGCCAAGCTCTACATCAACCGCGAGGAGGGCTTCTTCGGTACGGCACTGAAGGACGCTGAGTTCGTGTGCAACTGCTCGAGCCTCGACGAGGTCATCATCATCTTCCGCTCCGGCAAGTACTTCGTCGGCAAGGTCGAGGATAAGAAGTTCTACGGCAACGAGGAGGTCATCTATATCAACCGCTATCAGCGCAATGACGAGCGTACGATCTACAACGTTATCTACCGTGATGGCAAGGTGGGCTCAGTCTACGCTAAGCGCTTCAACGTGCTCTCGGTCATCCGTGACCGCGTATACGACCTGACGCGTGGCAAGGAAGGCTCACGCGTACTCTACTTCTCTGCTAACGGCAATGGTGAGGCGGAGAAGGTCGCCGTCAAGCTCAAGATCCGCAATGCTCGCCAGCGCCTCTTCCAGTTCGAGAAGGACTTCTCCGACATCCCCATCAAGTCGCGTAGCTCCGTCGGGCTCTTAGTGACGAAGGCAGAGGTGCACTCGGTATCGCTCCTGAGTAAGGGTTTCTCGACGCTCGGTGGTCGTGACGTATGGTTCGACCGCGATGTCCTGCGCCTGAACTACAACGAGCAGGGCCAGTACCTCGGCTCCTTCCACGCCCGTGACCGCATCCTCGTCGTCCTCAAGTCGGGCGAATGCTATACCTCCGACTTCAGCGACTCTATCCATATCGAGGAGAACCTCCTGCGCATCGAGAAGAATGAGCCCCGCAAGATCTGGACGGCCGTCTACTACGATGCCGATCAGAAGTACCATTACATCAAGCGCTTCAGCATCGAGGAAGATCAGAAGCGTGAGAATATCCTCGGGGAGAACCCCAAGAACGAGCTGCTGCTCCTGACCGATACCTACTACCCACGCCTCCTCATCGGGCGTCAGGAGAAGGGTGGCGAGCTGCGTACGACCGAGATCGATGTCGAGGAATTTGCTCTCGTCAAGAGCATCCGCGCTCGTGGTAAGCGCATCGCTCCCTACCTCATCGACCAAGTCGAGGAGCTCCCTCCGCTGAAGGAATCCCCCGTCTTCGAGTCGGAGCACGACGAGTCCATGGCGGAGACTGAGGAAGAAGAAGCCGACCTCTTCGCTGGACAGACCGAGGATAGCTCGAACGAATAAGCCCCCCATCCCATCATGAATAAGCCCCTTGCTCTGCCCCTTATGGCCCTCGCACTGGCGCTCCTCTCGGCTCCGCTGAGAGCCCAGAGCGCAGCGGATAGCCTCGGGGCAGGCTCAGAGGCGCGTAGCCTCTTCACGATACCAGAGCCACAGACCCGCCAGAGCAACATCACCTACCGCAGCCAGTACTTCGGCATCGGAGGGATGCGTCTCGGGCATACCTACCTCACACCGCTCAACTACGGAGGGAAAGTCTACAGCTACACCTCGGAGCATACCCGCCTGGGCTACCGCTCTCTGCCAGAGCAGCGCGTCGCACGCGGAAGTCTCTTCGGCTACACGCCCCGCACGACCGACCCCCGCTGGCTACGTCATACGCTCTTGAATGTCGATCTGGCCTCGACGAAGAATCCGGCTGGCAATGGCTCCATCTACAGCCTTACCGCTCGCTATGACTGGGGGCGTCTGCGCCATATCAGCGACGGCAGCTGGGGGCGTCTTGCTATCGGTGGTAGCGTCGTCGGTCTTGCTGGTGGTATGTACAGCTCCCGTAATGGGAACAACCCTGGCACGCTGGATATGGCACTCTCGGTAGGTCCTTCGGCACTCTACTCGCTTCGCTTTGGCCCCGCACGCCTCCCCCTCCTTCTCAAGGCTTACGCACATACCGATCTCTTGGGCTTTGCTTTCTCGCAGGAATTCGGTGAGACACTCTACGAGCTCTATTACTTCGGCCAGCCCTCGCGCCGTATCTACCTGACGCATC
>ERZ773008.1368-NODE-1368-length-17293-cov-9.797714_pt1 | contig 17293 bp, 15 predicted proteins | sample MGYA00580664_ERZ773008 | MGnify/ENA primary metagenome ERZ773008 (study PRJEB29015, sample SAMEA2738016) | human oral metagenome | biome: human oral; feature: human-associated habitat; material: dental | place: China | collected 2048 ... | reverse complement strand
CGATGACTGATTTTATAAGTTCAGCAGCTCCATTTCCAACAACAATATTTTCTTTCTTTATATCAAAAATTTTAGCCACAAGACTCGAATTGACATTAAGTCCTGAAGGATATTGTTCAAGAAGCACTTTAAAATTATATTTTAATTCATCTATCATTTTTTTAGGTGGAAAATATGGATTTACTAAATAACAAAAGTCCAGTAATTTAGGATATCTCCAATAACCACCATATCTTATTTGATATTTTTCAAGTTTTTCATCTCCTGTTGAAAATATTGAAGAAGCAATATCTAAATCTTGTTCATCATCAATTTCATACCATTTAATATCTTCTGATATCACTTTTGCATATATATGATTTTTACCTAAATCAATTATTGTCTTTAAAACCGCTTCATAATAATCATTTGTACCATTTGCACTCATATATGCTTCTAAAAACGGAAAATATATATTTTTTGAAAATTCCTTTGAAAATTTATATATATTTATAGTTTTATAGTAATCATCTGCTTCTTCAAAATTAAAATCTTTTCCTGGAATAAAATCTATGATTTCTTCTTTCTCATTTATTTTTAGACAAGTTCCATCCATCCAATGTTCAAATTTAGCTACCAAAGCCAAATTTTTGCGTTTATCATCAATGATTTCTACAATCATATTATCATCAAATATTAAATCTGATTCTAATAAAATACTATCTTCTTTAATCATTTCACTTTTTGCAAGAAACATAGAATAAATATTGTTTGTTTTATCATAAATATCATTATTAATAAAAGTTAGTTTAGTTTTAACATTTAATGACTTTATATAATCAATAAAAAATTCACTTTTATACCCAGTAACCACAATAATATTTGAAAGTGATTTATCATCTAATATTCTAAGCATTCGCTCCATTAGGGAAATACCATTTACCTCTACCATGGATTTTGTATTATTCTCTGTTAATTTTTTTAGTCTACTTCCAAGGCCTGCTGCCAATATAACTGCTTGCATTAAAATAACTCTCCTATTTATACTTTTTAAAAACTAAAAATGATGGAAATTTTGGAATAAAAAATGTAGATTTTGGTGGTAATATACAAACCTCATTAGCCAATTCCATAAATTCTTCAGGGTCAAGAGGACAAAGTTCTATTAAAACATCATTTTTATTAAGATTTTTCTTAGCAAATAAAATTTCAGTATCTCCAATATACTTAACGTTTGAAAAATTTAAAATTCTAAAAGCTGTGGAAATTATTTGAGTATTCATTCTATATACATCATTATTCCAAAATAAATCATTCTCAGTATCTTTTAGCTTTACTAGAAAAGAATCTCCTTGATATGTTATTCTAACATATCCCTTTTTCAATTCTCCATCATCAAAGACTTCTAAAAAATTATCCATAAATATCTTAGCCTTTTCAAAAGAAGTAGCATCAATATCTTTAATCATTCTGTGTATAGGAGATATTGTTACTTGTGAAAAACTTAGAAAGCATGAAAAAACACTATTTTTATTTTTTAACATGGAAGATGCATACAGTCTATGATGACCATCCGCTACATACATTTGTTCAATACATAAAAAATTTTTTAAAATTTTTTTAGCTTCATCATCAAAAAAAACATACAAATCGATATTATCAAAATGATAATCTTTTTTATACTTTTTATCAGAAATTATTTTTTCATAATCAATCTCTTCTTTATGAACAATAAAAACTGGAGCGGTTTCCGAATTATATATATGATAATTTGAAATCATCCCCTGAATTACATCTGGTAAAACTAATTCATGACACTTTATTTTCTCAGAAACATATTCTTCAATAGGTAAATCTGCAAGAATTCCATAAGAATCATAATATTTAAAAACATAAATGCATTCATTATTTCTTTCTATTATTTGAGAATTTAACTTATCTTTGCTACGTTTAGATAAGAATAAAGTATCATTATCAAAACAAATTTTACTATCATTTATTTTTGCTAAATTTATAAAATCAGAATCGTATAAATTATTAGAAATATTTATAAAACTATTTTTTAATAATTTAATTTTCATAAAAACCTCCATAAGCTAAATGATATACTTTAATAAAAATTGTAATTCAATACTATTATTTTATATTAAACTAGATTTATTATATCATAATAATAGATAAAAATCATCTTGCTTTTATACTTATATAAAAAAGATGAGAAACTAATCTCATCTTTAGAATGATTTTTATTCAATTATTAAATCGTCTAACAACAATTCTTCTGAATCTTCAATTTCATCATCAACTAAATTTGTTGTTTCAATTTCTTCTGGAACATCTTTCTTTTCATATTCAATTCCATAAGATTCATATATTTTTTCCTTTATTTCTTCTAAAAATGCAGGATGTTCTTCCAAATATACTTTTGCTTTCTCTTTTCCTTGACCAAGTTTTATATCACCACAACTATACCAAGCCCCAGATTTTTTTATAATATTTTTATCAGCAGCCATGTCTACTATAATTCCAAGTTTTGATATTCCTTCTCCAAAAATAATATCAAATTCACAAGTTTTAAAAGGAGGTGCCATTTTATTTTTAACAACTTTTACTTTAGTTTTTGCACCAAATGGTTCACCATCTCCTTGTTTCAATTGTTCTGCACGCCTAATATCAATTCTAACACTTGCATAGAATTTTAATGCTCTACCTCCTGTAGTAGTTTCAGCTGGCCCACCACCGGCATAAGGATTAGTTGAAATATTAGATCTTAATTGGTTAATAAATACAACTGTTGTATTAGATTTAGAAATTATTCCAGCTAACTTTCTCAATGCTTGACTCATAAGTCTAGCATGTAATCCCATATGAGAATCACCCATATTTCCTTCTATTTCTGCTCTAGGAACAAGTGCGGCAACCGAATCTACTATTACTAAATCAATTCCTGAGCTTCTAACCAATGCTTCAACTATAGCCAATGCTTGTTCACCGGTATCTGGTTGAGATATAAGTAAATTATCAACATCAACTCCTAATTTTCGAGCATATTCTGGATCTAGTGCATGTTCTGCATCTATAAAGGCTGCTACTCCACCTGTTTTTTGTGATTCAGCAATAATGTGTAATGTTAACGTAGTTTTACCTGAAGATTCAGGACCATAAATTTCAACAATCCTTCCCTTAGGAATTCCACCTATTCCCAAAGCGATATCTAAGTTCATCGCTCCAGTACTTATTGATTCTATATTTATCTTTGGAGCATCACCCATTCTCATTATTATACCTTTTCCAAAATCTTTTTCAATTTTTTCAAGTGCAATAGATAGCGCTTTTTTTCTTTCATCTTTATCTTCAATTCTTTCAAATTTATCAGTTTTCTTTACTGCCATTGCTTCCTCCTATATTATATATTATTTAAATCTAATACTTTCAAATTTTTCCAGATATAATCAACTGCAGATATAATTGTAAATATAACAGATATATACCACAATATAATATCAATATTCAAAGGAATCTTAATTATATCTGTAGAATTCAAAAGAATAAAACTAATTGCAAATAGTTGAGTTATAGTTTTTATTTTTCCATAAATGCTAGCTGATATAACAACTCCATTAGATGCAGCTACTAATCTAAATCCAGAAATTATAAACTCTCTTGCTAAAACAATACAAACCATCCATGACTCAACTTTTCCAAATTGCACAAGCATAACAAGTGCAGAACATGCTAGTATCTTATCAGCTAGAGGATCCATAAATTTACCAAAAGTAGTTACCAAATTTCTGCTTCTAGCTAAGTATCCATCTAACATATCGGTTAAAGATGCAACCGTAAAAATAAGAAAAGCCAGGATATTATTTATTCCTAAAAACAATAAACTAATAATAAAAATAGGTACTAATAATATTCTAAATAAAGTCAATTTATTTGCTATATTCATCATTATCCCCTCTCATTTTGTCTAAATAATCAAAACCAACTAAAATTTTTCTTGGCTTGCTACCTTCCTGTCTTCCTACTATCATTCTGCTTTCCATTTCATCAATAATTCGACCAGCTCTAGCATAACCAATTTTCATTTTTCGTTGCAACAATGATATTGATGCTGTATTTTCTTCTAAAACAATTCTAACAGCATCATAGAATAAGTCATCAACATCTTCATCTTCGTTATTATCCAAATTAGACATTTCTGATTCAATATTCTTAATAATTTCCTCATCATAACAAACTTCATGAGTCTGTTCCTTAATATTATTAACAACAGCCTCAACTTCGCTATCGGAAACAAAACATCCTTGTATTCTAATAGGCTTTGAAAGTCCAGAAGGATTAAACAACATATCTCCCTTTCCTAATAAAGTTTCAGCACCAGAAGAGTCTAAAATAGTTCTTGAATCAATTTGTGAAGAAACTTGAAATGAAATTCTTGATGGAATATTTGCTTTTATTGTTCCTGTAATTACATCTACAGAAGGTCTTTGGGTAGCAACAATCAAATGAATTCCACATGCTCTAGCCATTTGTGCAAGTCTACATATGTAAGATTCAACTTCATTAGCACTTACCATCATTAAATCAGATAGCTCATCTATAACTATAACTAAATAAGGTAGTTTTTCTAATTGATTACTTTTCTGCTTTTCGTTATATCCTTTGATATCTCTTACTTGATTATCAGAAAACAAACTATAACGTCTTTCCATTTCTCTTACTGCCCAATTCAAAGCAGCACTTGCTTTTTTGGAATCAGTAACAACTGGAATTGCAAGATGTGGAATTTTATTATATATTTTAAGTTCTACTACTTTTGGATCAATTAAAATCATTTTTACATCTTCTGGAGAAGATTTATATATAATACTCATTATTAAAGTATTAATACAAACCGATTTTCCAGATCCCGTTGCTCCTGCAATTAACATATGAGGCATTTTATCAATTGAAGAAACAATTATTTCACCCGATATAGTTTTTCCTAAAGCCATAGGCATTTTCGAATCACATTCTTGATATTCTTTAGAAGATAATATTTCTTTTAAGGATACATTCTCTTTAAGAGTATTAGCAACTTCAATTCCTATAACTGACTTACCCGGAATAGGAGCTTCAATTCTAATGTCTGGAGATGCTAATGCCAATGATAAATCATCAGATAAATTTACAATTTTATTAACTTTAACACCCATATCTGGTTGTAATTCAAAACAAGTTACTGTTGGACCTTTATTAATCCTTACAACTTTTGCACCAACACCAAAACTTTTTAATGTTGCTTCAATTTTTTTGGCTCTTTGTTTTAACGTTTGTTCTGATTCTGTTTCTTTTGTTTTACTTCCTCTTAATAAACTTAAAGGTGGTATTTTATATTCGACTTTTTTTACCTCAAAATTAGATATAGCTATGTCTAAATTATTAGACCCATCTTGAGAATTTTTTATTTTTTCTTTATTATTCTCTATATCGTCATTGGGAAATAAATTAAAACTATCTAACAATTCATCTTTTTCAATTTCATCAATTTTTGTTTCTGTATTATTGTTAATATTATCATTATGATCTAAAACTATAATTTCATTATCTTCTTCATTATCAACATTTTCAACAATTTCTAAAACTTCATTATTGGGACTAATTTTCTTTATATCTCTTTTTTCTTTATAGTTTGAATACTTTTCTTTAATTTTTTCTATCAACTTTAAATTATAATTTTTAACGATTTTTAAAAAATCAATAAAACTGATATCCAAAAAAGATAATATTAAAAATAACCCTATTATGAAAGTAAAAATATATAGACCTATTGTTCCAATCATAGCGTTATAAATGAAGCCAAAAATAGCTCCTATATATCCACTACCTTTCGGTACAGTATTTTTTGCCACAGACATTTTAACCGAGAAATTTGTGGAAGAATTATTTGCTAAATCAACAATTGCCATATAATTAGATAATAACAATAATCCTAAAAAACTTATATTTCTATTTTTTTTATTTAATTTCCCTAACAGTATAACAACATATATCATTTCCATTAAAAATAAAAATAGAAAATATGTGCCACCAAATAAGTCCTGAAAAATATTTTTTATAATATTTCCTAAAAACCCTGTATTAGCAAAAAAAGAAAAAATAATAAAAAAAGAATTTAACAAAAATAATACTAAAACAGTATTTTTAAAAACTTTATCTTCTTTACTATAATTTATTTTTTTTGTTTTTGATCTTGTTTTCCTCTTTTTCTCCATCTTTTCTCCTACTAATAACCAGTATGTCCAAATCCGCCATTATTTCTATCAGTATCAGATAGTTCTTCTACTAGTTTAAAGTCAACACGTTCATATTTAGTAATAATCATTTGAGCTATTCTATCATTATTTTTTATAACATAATCTTGATTAGATATATTAACTATAAGAACTTTTAACTCTCCTCTATAGTCGCTATCTATTGTGCCAACACCATTAGCCATTGTAATACCATGTTTTAAACTCATCCCACTTCTAGCCCTAATTTGGCCTTCGTATCCTAATGGAATTTCTATATATATTCCAGTAGGAACTGCAATTCTTTGCATAGGTTTTATAATCAAATCTTCATCTAAATTCGCTCTTAAATCAAAACCTGAAGAGCCATCCGTAGCATAAGATGGATTTTCATTTTTACTTCTATTTATAATTTTAATTTCCATTAAATAATCCTCCAAATATACAATTTTAACAGTTATAGTATAACAAATTTATTGTATTTAAGCAAACTACTTAATATCATTTTTTTCCATTTTTTCCAAGTAATAATCATCGCTTATTTTTATAAATCTAGCTGTTACATCTAGTATTTCAGGTAAAAATTTATAATCACTTTTTATTTTATACTTTGAGAATAAGACTCCTTCAATATAAAAATCAAATTTTTTATTCTCGGAATTATTAACTATTACTCCTTGTACTTTAGGTATCTTATTGGTTACTATTATTTCACTTGTACTATTAATTTTAACATTACTATAAATATCAACATTTTTATTAAAATCAAGATATAATTTATTTTTAACGTCTATATTTATTATGCTGTACTTATAATCCTTTATAAAATCAGAACTTTCTACTAAAAACAAGTTTATAAAATCATCTCTTGAACAATTTTTAAAATCATCTATATCACATAAATTTATATCTAAATTATCAACAGTAACCTGCTTTAAATCCAAATAACTTCTTAACAATTTTTTATACTGCTCATTATACACAAAATAAATTTTATCTTTATAATCATATATTCTTAAATCATCAGTATAAGTATTTTGTATCTCCTGAGTAAATATTCTATTATATAATTTAGAATAATCTTTATTTAAATCAAAGTAAAAATCATTATTTAACAATTTTGTATTTTCGTCAATATAATTTTTTACTTGTTCATCAAATATATAATTCTCTATTCTATTTTTATCTACAAATTTGTATTCAATTAATTCATTATAATTTTTTACTTCAAAAAAAATTTCGTATTGACTTACATTATATTTTTTTGATTTATTACCCTTATCGTAAAAATTCAGATTTTTCTTTATACGTTTACTTGTTAATGTTATTTCATAGGTATCAAAATTATTCTGAAAATTTGTAATATTATTCACATTTAATAAATCTTTAAAATTTATTTTTACATTAAAATTTTCCCTATTATTTAATTTACTATTAACAAAATTTAAAGTAGCTTTAGTATTTAAAATTTCCTCTAAACTAATATCATTTATTTTTTTAGAAATTAAATTTTCTTTCGAAATCTTATGATTGTGAGTAAAAATAGTTCTATAATATATTGAAAAAAATACAACTAATACTAAAGAAAATATCAACAAAACAACTGGCATAATATACGACTTACGTTTCATATCAATTTCCTCCTGACAAGTAATTAAATTTTGAATTTTTTAAAAAGATATATTTTGAATATTCTTTACCATTAAATGAGACTTTTATAACTAAGTAATTATCAATTCTTTCCACTAAAAAAAAATCTAAATCATTTATCAACAAATTACTTCCATAGTATGTAGAATTTAAAATGTTTTTAGATATTCTACGTATTTCGTACTTACTACCATATTTTATTATTTTATATGTAATTTTATTTATTTTAGAAACCGTATGTCTATTATTTTCACTCAAAAAAGAATTATATCTATATCTTTTCAGCTCTATTTCATCTGAATTTACTTTAATCTCTAATGAATCAGAAATTTCTTTTTCTATATAATTCATTGCGTAATTAATTTGTTCTAATTTCGAATAATTTTTTCTTTGATTTAAGTTTAAAAAATAAGTACCATAAAAAATATGAATACAACATATAATAATTATACTTGAAACTACTATTGTTATCAGAAGTTCTAATAATGTAAATGATCTTCTATTATTTTGATACATAAAATTCATATATCTTCTCCACATTATCTTTTTGATAAATCTTTATATTATAAAGTTCTCCAAAATCAGAAACTTTAACTTCAAATTTTTCTGAATTGACATTCTCTAAGATAGATTTATTATTTTTGATATTGCTCTTTATAAGTACAATAGTAGTTTCAATTTCTGATAATTCATCAATTTCCTTAATATTAGCTTTTTGAATTTGTAAAAAATTATTAATTCCTGATAATATATACAGACTTATTATAGATAGAACAAAAACCGCAAAAATACATTCAACTAATGTAAATGCTTTATTTTTTAAATAATTATTTTTCATTTTTTATCACATTAACAAATCCTGTTACAGGTCTAATCCTAATTTCAAAATTTTGTTTATCATATGAGAATTTAAAAGTCTTTCCCACACTTGGAATACCGTTAGTGTTAATTTCTAATTTAATATCATTTAAGATATTTAAATGTTTACAATAAATTTTTTTATATACAAATTCTCCTGATGATATTTCAAATGTTTCTTTTGTTGAATCTGATTTCAATTTAACAATTTTATTATTTTCTATAGAAAAGACTTTTGCATTTTCTATACTTTCTGCTATTAAGTATAATTCCTCATTGGCAATTGTTTTTTTATTATTTACAAAATTTACTCTAACAACCATTACCATTACAGATATTATAGCTAAACAAACTACCAATTCTATAAGCGTAAATGACTTTCTTTTAATCATCTTTCTCCACAGGTGGTGTTACTACTACATCTCCATTTTTTATTTCTACTTTATAAGCTGTTCCCTTTATAGACTTTGGCAATTTAGGAATTTCTTTTATGTATTTTTTATTTACCAATTCTTCAGTAATATCTCTATCAGATTCTACTTTTTCCTCTGTTAAATACCTAAGTCCAGCCACTTCTAAAACCTTAACATTTGCTGAATGAGCAGTCTTATCAGCCTTAACTCTTGAATTGTTATATCTAGGAACTGCTATTAAAATAAGGATAGCAAGTATTGCTATAACAACTAAAAGTTCAATCAATGTAAAAGCCTTTTTCTTTACATTATTCATAAAACTAATCCTCCTAAATAAATAATATTTTAATAAGATCCCCACCCTTCCACGATGCTTTGCATCGAGTGGGTTCCTGGGAACCTTGTTGTTTCACAATAAAAAAATTGCAGGAAAAATCCTGCAATTTTTTAATTTGACCAATTTCCGTTAGTAAATACAGGAATTTCTTCTCCAGATTCTGTTATTCCAATTATGTTTAATGTTTCATCTCCGACCATAAAATCGACATGAACTAAACTATCGTTAGCACCTTTTTCTTTTAGTTCTTCTTCAGTCATCTTTTCTCCATCCTTTAAACAAGTAGGATAAGCTCTACCTAATGCTAAATGACAAGATGCATTTTCATCATATAGAGTTTCAAAAAACATTGTATTTGTATTTGAAATAGGTGAGTCAAAAGGAACTAAAGCAACTTCTCCTAAAGATAAAGCACCTTCATCTGTTTCTAATAAAGATTTTAATACTTCATAACCTTTTTTTGCCTCATAATTAATAACTTTTCCATTTTCAAATTCTAACTTAAATTCATCTATTATGTTTCCATTATAATTTAATGCCTTTGTACTATAAACAACACCGTTTATTCCATCTTTATGTGGGAGAGTAAATACTTCTTCAGTAGGCATATTAGCTGTAAAACTAATACCTTTAGCATTATATCCACTACCAGCCGCATTCCAAACATGGTTCTTTGGTAGTTCTATTGTTAAATTAGTACCTTTTTTACTAGAATATTTTAAATATTTGAACTGTTTTTCATTTAAATATTTTGCTCTTCTACTTAATTCACTAATATGTTCTTCCCAATCTTTAATTGAATCTCCTTCTCCTATTCTTGAAGTATAGAAAATCAAATCCCAAAGTTTTTCAACTGCATCTCCTTCTGAAAGATTAGGAAAAACAACTTTTGCCCAAGCTGGAGTAGGTGCTCCCACAACACACCAAGAATTTTTATCTGCCATAAGAGAAGTTGAAAAGTATTTCATAGCCTTAGAGTTTGCAACACTATTTGCTTTAATTTTCTCAATATCTAATCCATCAAATTTATTTGGATCATCGCCTACTACAGAAATAAAAACAGCATTACTGTCAATATAATCCGTATATTGATCTACTGTCCATTGTTTCACCTCAGAAAGCGTTTCAATACTTGCATATTCAAATTTACGTCTTGTAATAATGTCATCTCTCCAAACAACATTAACATCTCCAGCTCCAGCTTTATAAGCTACTTCTGTTAAAGAACGAACAAGCTCTTTTGCTTCAATATTTGCTCTAATAACAACTAGTTGACCTTTTTGTACATTTGTTCCAACTTTAATAATTGTTTCAGAGTATTTTTTAAGTTTTTCTTTAAAGTCCATAACCCTCTCCTTATATTATATTATAAATTAATTATACACTATTTTATTAAAAATGCAAACCTTAACAAAACATTTTATTTTATAAGATATTTTATTAAATCTATAATTAGAACACCATTTATGATTAAATTACATATTAAATGAGCTGTCATTGGTACATAAATATTTCTTGTTTTTATATATGAAATACTAAATGGAAATGCCCATATCATACATAAGAAAATTCCCCACCACGTTAAAGAATGTTCTAAAGCATACAAGAACATAGATAATAGAGATGTTATTATTAATATCTTATTATTTTTAAAAGAAATTAAATTTTTTCTAAAAAATGTTTCCTCAATAATTGGTGGAAAAATAATTGTTGAAAAAGAGAATAATATTAGTTTTAACCAATTATCAGCTCTCAATAAAATCATACCTTTATTAATATTAGGAAATATATTTTCTAAAATAATAGTAAAGTAAAATGCAATAGAAATTAATACTACTGTTAAAATTACTTGTATAAAAAATTTTTTGCCACTCTTGATAGCGTTATACCACTCTTTTATAGATAAATCTTTTCTTATATAGAAATAGATAGCTAATAAAAAATAAAAGCAAAAATTTGTATAAATATAAAATTGTTTTTCTACAATAAAACATGACACTACAAATAAAAGCTCTATAAAAATTGGAACAAAATTAGACTTTATATATTTAGTTTTCATCACATCAACCTCTGTACAATTTTTAACTACTGACTTTATATCTAAAATAGTTTAATACTATTATATCACGAAATTAATATTACTTAATCAAAAAAATAATGGAGAAAAACTCTCCATTATTTTTACTACATTATTTTCTAGAAAATGAATTATATTTATAGAAAAATTTTTTTAATATCTCAGCTGTTAATGCGTATAGTAATGAAACGCCAAGTAAAGATATCAATACCTTAATAGGTAGAGCTATTAATCCTAAATATGAACTTATTGGGCTATATACAATCACAAACAAAACCACAGCTACTCCACTTACAGCAATCAACAATTTATTGCTTGGCTTACTGGCAAAAACAGGTCTTGCTGTTCTAACAATAAGCATTACCACCATAGCAGAAATAATAGACTCTAATAACCATCCAGTATGAAATAATCTTTCATCGGCCTTAAAAGTAAAGAGTAATAGTGCAAAAGTTATATAGTCAAACACTGAAGAAATAATTCCAAAAAGAATCATAAACTTCTTTATAAACTTTGTATCCCATTTAACAGGACTCTTTAACCAATCTTCATCAACAGAATCTGAAGCAATTTGTAGTGAAGGAAAATCTGTTAGTAGATTTGTCAAAAGAATTTGCTTAGGCAATAAAGGTAAAAAACTCAAAAACAAACTTGCTCCTGCCATTGAAAACATATTACCAAAATTTGCACTTGTGGCTACAAATATATATTTTAAAGTATTAATAAATGTCCTTCTACCTTCACTTATGCCTAATACCAACACCTTTAAACTATTTTGTAATAGTACTATAGAAGCTGCATCTTTAGCTGTATCAGCAGCGGTATTTACAGATACTCCAACGTCTGCTTGCTTTATGGCAGGAGAATCATTAATACCATCTCCCATATATCCTACTATTTCTCCTGCCTGTTTATATGCCATAATTATTTTTTCTTTTTGATTAGGACTTATTTCAGCAAAAATATCTATATCTAAAACTTTCTTATTAAGCTGACTTATAGAATATGAATCCAGTTCTTCTCCTAATAAAATCTTTTCAGGATTAAGTCCAATTTGACTACCTATATTTTTAGCTATAAGACTGTTATCTCCTGTAATCATTTTTAGAGAAACTCCCAATCTATTCATTTCGGCAACAACATCTTTTATATCGTCTTTTAATGGATCCATAAATAGTAATAGACCTACAAATACCATATCTTCTGCTCTTTGATTTTTAATTTCTATATCATCTTCTATAAATTTATAAGCAACACCTAAAATTCTATAACCTTGACTTGAATACTTATAAAATAAATCTAGTATATGTCTCCTAACTTCTTCAATATCTCCACCAGTCTTATCTGATTTTTCATAAGTTTTGCATATATTCAGTACGCCTGTTAATGCCCCTTTTGTAACCATTATATTTCTACCATCAAAATCTAGGTCAGTTTTTACAACGACACTTAAAAGCTTACTTTCAAAAGAGTAAGGTATTTCAAATATTTTTTCATATTTAGAAAAATCATTTTTATTTGCTTCTAAAATAGCTTGGTCAATAGGATTCGTATATCCTTCTTGAAAATATGAGTTTATAGATGCTAGTTTGCTTACATTATCTGATTTTTCACCATTACAATCTAAAGCAGAATCAAGCTTTACCTTTCCTTGAGTGATAGTTCCAGTTTTATCAGAACACATTATAGTCATTGAACCGAAGTTTTCAATAGCATTTAATTTCTTTACTATAACGCCTTGTTCCGACATTCTCTTAGCACCTTGTGATAAATTTACACTTATAATAGCCGGTAGCATTTGAGGAGTTAACCCTACTGAGAGAGCTAATGCAAACATAAAAGATTCTAAAAAAGATTTATTCAGAATAATATTAAATAAGAATATAATACCAATTAATAAAGTTGTAACATGAAGTATCAAGTTACCAAAATCTCTTATGCCTTTTTCAAAGTCTGTATCAGAATCTTTTTTATCCAAAGATAAAGTAATTTTTCCAAACTCTGAATCTTTAGCTAGATTTACTATTACTGCCATACCTGATCCACTTATGACATGAGTCCCCATCCAAAGTGAATTTTTCCTATCAGAAAGTCCCGTATTGGCAGGTAACTTTTGTATAGTTTTTTCAACAGGAAAAGTTTCACCGGTTAAACTTGATTCATCCATTGAAAGCGAATTTTCTTCTATAAGTAGACAATCAGCTGGAATCATATCACCAGTTTTTATATTTATTATATCCCCTATTGTCAACATCGCATTGTCTATTTCTTCAAGTTTTCCATCTCTCAAAACAGATGATTTTACACTTACGGAAGAAAGAAGTTTTTTTACTGCATTATTAGCTTTGCTTTCATGACTATAACTTAAAAATGCAGAAATCATAATAATGATTAGAATGATAATACCATCAGAATAATCTTTTAAAAACATAGATAATATTGCTGCAAAAATTAATATCATAATTATAGGACTTTTGAATTGATTTATGAATATGCCTAAATTTGAAGATGATTTCTTTTCTTCAAAAATGTTTTGTCCATATTTATCAATTCTTTCTTCTGCTTCTTTACTTGATAATCCGGCTTTATTAGTTTTTAATCGTTTTAATATATCATCTAAATCATAAGACCAGAATTCTTTCATAATATCCTCCTTGTTATATTTTAAACATATTACTAAAAAGAGTGATATAGTATGCTTTTAAAGCAACTCTTGTCAACTTTTAAAATTAAAGAATTACTATATAATGTTAAAATTAACCTAATAAAATAACATCAAAAAAATATGTAAAAAATTAAACTATAATTTTAACAAAATCAATAAAGCATCATATTGCTCATTCTCCTAAAGATGTGTGAATAATTTTGTGTATAGATTCTTTTAATGTATATAAAATATATTACTTATAAATATTTTTTAGGACAGATATTTTAAATCCATCTTGATTTATATGTTATCATAGCTACCTTTAAATTTCAACTTATTTTACTAAAATTTTTAAAATATTAAGACCATTTTTATTGTAGCTGTATCACTAAAAAATTTGAGAATTGCTGTCATAGAGATGCAAAAAAATGGTTTGTCTATCTTTAGTCTTAACGGTGATTCTCTTACTTTTTTGAGTTTAGTAACTAAGATTAGAAAGTAAAAATTAAAAAATGCAATAAAAAAGTTAAGGAGTATTATTAAACTTTACTCCCTAACCTTAGTTACTAAATTAGTATTTTATTTAACGCCTGTTAATGCAACTCCATTAACATATAAAGTATATCCATTACTTATTACATTTTCAGGATTTCCATTAAATTCTGTAACATAACTATCTCCAGTTAATGTCCATGTACTAGAACTATCAAGTGTTACAGATACTTTTCCTACATCTGTTGATACAGAATTACCTTCTGCATTTGTTATTTTTCCATCTATATAACCTTCAAAAGTAGAATTATCAGATATTTCTAATGTAAGACTTGAATCGCTACCAACCTTAATTGCTCCTGTAAGTGTTTGAGAAGAGGCTTTTAATGTTGCAATATTGCTTCCTCCACTCCATCCATCAGCACATACAGATAACAAAATATTTTCTTAATCTTGATTATCAATTTTTACATCTTTTAATGTAATTATTGAATTAGTATTAGTTACATGAAATACATGTCCAGTTTTACTAGTTAGACTTCCACCATTCATCGTAAATTGGCTTGTACCACTTGCAGCATCACCAGACATTGATTGGTAAATCATTATACTATCTAAAAACTTTGCATTTCCATTTCTTTTAGTGTTATTCGCAGTTAAATTAGAATTATTCAAAGTAATTGAATTTAATCCTTCAATACAAACTCCTTCTGAAAGATTTGAAGTTAATGTTGAATTTGATACTGTAATATCAGCAGTAGAATAAATTGCAGGAGAACCTAAACCATTAGAAGTATATGTTCCTCCATCAACAACTACTGTTCCACCACCTCTGTCAGTTCTTATTGCAGCTGATGATTGACCACTAGTAGTAATATCTAAGTCATAAGCATAAGTTGTACCACCACCCGTAGTCATAATACCTCCTGATCCTCCACCGGTTGTTACTATCTTGGTATTACGAATAGTTACTGTAGTTCCATCATCTTCAGCACCATTATTTCCACCATTTCCTCCATAACTGAAAACTCCATTAGCACCATTTGCACTAGTATTAATAGTACCACCTGTTATAGTTGTCTTAGACCCATCTTTAACTAAAATACCTGCATTCAATCCATAGAAATTACTATTATCTCCACCATCAGAATCTCCAGATTTTGTAACTGTTGGATTATTAATTGTAACTTCTTCTGATGTTTTTATAAGCAAAGCATTTTCATCACTACTTGTACTAGAGTAAGTTTTATCTGTTTGAGTTTCACTAGAAGAAATCTCTACTGCTCCAGTATAAGTAATATCTGAACTACTTTGTCCTGGAGGACCTCCTCCTGGACCTCCACCACCATCAGGTGGAGTACCATTTTCATTTTTTACTGCCTCTTCAGTGTTGTTTGTTGATGTTTTTATATTATAGGCATATAACCCAAAACCACAAGCTGTTGCTAATAAAATTGCAAGCAAACTTATTAATTTCTTATTTCTAAACTTTTTCATAATATTTACCTCCTTATCTTTTATGAGTTTATTATAAAGCAGTTTTATTGAAATAAGATTGAAATTTTTAATTTTTTATAAAAAATTTAATAATAAGTTTAAATTTCCCATTTTTTATTAAAACCTCTATATTTCCACCATGTTTTTCGACAATAGCTTTTGCGATAGAAAGACCTATCCCATAATGTAAATCTTCACTATTTCTAACTTCATCAACTCTATAAAATCGATCAAAGATATGATTAAGTTTTTCTTGTGGAATTTCATTACTATCATTGATTAAATTTAACTCAATAGTATTATTTTTTCTTTTTAAATTTATATTAATATTTTTTCCAGAAGAATGCCTAATTGCATTATCTAGTATGATAGATACAAGCTGTTTAAGTTGTATTTGATTTCCAATTAAATATACATCTTCGTCAATATCTATTATAAATTCTTTTTCTTTTTCAAAAGCAAAACTTTCAAAAGCTAGTATTTCTCCTAAAATAATCCTAGAAAAATTTATATTTTCCATAGAAACAATCACATCTTCTGCGTGTGATAAATCTAAAAGTTGTTTTATAAGAATACCCATTCGCCCATTTTCATATTTAATATTTTCAAGCCATTCATTATTACCGATTTCTCGAGAAAGTAATTCTGTATTTGTTCCTATAATTGCAACCGGTGTTTTTAATTCATGACTAGCATCGGATATAAATTGTTTCTGTTTACGATCATTTTCTTCAAGTGGTTTTATAATACGTTTTGATAATGCTAATGATATTAAAAACATTCCTATAATTGAAGTAAATCCTACAATCAAAACATATCGAAGCATAGTTCTTAATCCAGCTTCTGAAACAGTGTTATCCATAAATGCAACAAGAGTATATCCATTTTTATCTTTTACGACATAAGATAAATTACTAGTTCTTCCAGAATGTTTTTTTTCATCTAAAATGCTCTTTGCAATCTGTGTCAGTTTATCATTGTTATACAACTCTTTATTTCCATTATCTACAGCAAGTACTGAACCATTGTTTGAAATTGCAACCGAATAAAAAGTTGACAATTGATAAT
>ERZ773008.1363-NODE-1363-length-17341-cov-4.730302_pt1 | contig 17341 bp, 14 predicted proteins | sample MGYA00580664_ERZ773008 | MGnify/ENA primary metagenome ERZ773008 (study PRJEB29015, sample SAMEA2738016) | human oral metagenome | biome: human oral; feature: human-associated habitat; material: dental | place: China | collected 2048 ... | reverse complement strand
CCGCCGTTTTCTGTGCATTCTTTTGCACGGTGTATAGCTTCTGGGGTGGGGTTTTCTGTTTATTTGCACAGGTCAGGGGCGTTTTAGGGTGCTTTTTTGCTCCATTCTGGAGATGATTTATGCTGCTCTATTCGCCCTGGCGGGGGGGGGTTCTGCTCTTATACACGAATGTGTTGTGTAGAAAAGAATGGGGTGCTGGGACAGGGGCAGAATTTCGCTTTTGAATAGCGTAGGAATGTATGGCGCGAATGGTCTAATGTGCAGGCTCGTACGGGCGCTATATTTCACTCAGATTGTTGGGGATGCCGGGATGCATTATTGGGCGTCTTTGTCTCTGGGGGCTGTGTCTGCTGTCTGGAAGAATCCAAAGTATTTGCACTCTGAACTTCACTTTAATGTTCTTGTAGTGAGTGAAGATTTAACGGGGATGAACAGAAGCGATATATCGCTACGAGCGAATGGTGCATTGTTTCAATACTCAGAATGTTTTCGGAATCTTTAATATGTTTCTGTTACTATATGAAAGAAAATTAGTACATAAATATATCCGGCACACTATTTTCTCAATCCCGATAGAGGCTTTTGGGTTTACTCCACAGGATATATGCAACAGATGAGGAGGTGCCTCAATGGCACAGAAGGTTCGCATCATCCTTGAAGACGATCTCGATGGCGGCCCCGCAGACGAAACTATCCGTTTTGGCCTGGACGGCGCTCACTACGAAATCGATCTGTCCTCCGCAAACGCAGCTCGCCTGCGTGACGCTATCCGCCCCTTCGTAGCGAAGTCCCGCCGCGTGCAGGGCACCGCTACCCAGCGCACCCGTGCCCCCCGTGGCACCGCCGCTCCGGTCAAGCGCAACCCCGAGACCGCAGCAATCCGCGAGTGGGCTAAGGCTAACGGCCACAAGGTTTCTGACCGTGGCCGTATCCACCAGGATATTCAGGACGCATACTATGAGGCGATGAAGGCTCAGGGCTAAAGGCTCTCGGTATTCACGCTGTCGGAGGGTTTGGTGCTTTAGGGCGCTAATCCTCCGGGCGCTAAAGGCGGATGGTGATAACACCATCCGCCTTTAGCTTTGCCTCGGTATTTCTTGATATGTGTTACATATCTGCGGAGGGAGGGGATGTTTTTATGTCGCCCACCCCAATTAACTATTTACATGTAAAATATATTGCTCCTTTGCTGAGGCTCGCTTCTGAAATTGTCAGAAGGAAGAGCGGGGAATCGGATGCGCAATTTGGTATCGAGTTCGGGCTCCCCATTTAGATTTCATGCATTGGCAGGAACACTAAAGGTGTTGGTGCATTAATCTCTTCAAAGCGGGGGATATGCGCTGTGATATTCACGCGGTCGTTGAGTCGAGTATTCCATCGAAGAGGCTGGAATGTACCGACTGGAATTTTCGAATAATTGGGGACCCTGCATCTTCGGTGGCACTTTCGGAACGTACGGATTATCTCTTGATGGGGTACCGAAATGATGCGGGAAATATTTGGAAAATAAGCGCCGTTCTATCCGGCAAATGTTTTTTGCGAATTATTGAAATTTCTCACTTAAACATATAAATTTTTAAAAATTTCTGCAATATATTCATGCACGTGCAGGAAACAAGCGGTTTGGGTGTTGGTCTATGTGGCTTCTTGTGGGTTCCCCTCTTCTGCAAGCCCTCGTATCGACGCCGCAGCCCCTCAGAACCCACCCGTAGCGCCTCCCTGCCAGAAGCCCCGAAACCACCCCGAAACCGCGCCTCAAACGCCTCGAACAGCTCATCTGTTCTCTTGATGGCGAACAGACGCCCATCAGCCCGCCCTTTCGGCCGCGCTCAACGTACTCTTGTATCAATAGGAAAATGCAAGGAGTGCGTAAATGTTTGAACGCTTTACCGATCGAGCTCGGCGCGTTGTGGTGCTTGCCCAGGAAGAGGCACGCATGCTCAACCACAACTACATCGGTACCGAACACCTGCTGCTCGGTCTGATTCACGAGGGCGAAGGCATCGGTGCTCGCGCCCTGGAATCATTGGGCGTTACCCTGAACGCAGTACGTGAACAGGTTCAGGACATCGTCGGCCCCGGCCCCCAGGCGCCTAACGGCCACATCCCCTTCACCCCGCGCGCGAAGAAGGTTCTCGAACTGTCCATGCGCGAGGCTATTCAGCTGAACCACGGCTACATCGGCACCGAACACATCCTGCTGGGCATGGTTCGTGCCAACGAGGGCGTGGCAAACCAGGTGCTGGTCAAGCTGGGCGCTGAGCCCGCAGCCGTGCGCCAGGCTGTTATGGACCTGATTTCCGGCTACCCCGGCAACAACTCCGGTGAAAAGGAAACCGCCGGCGTGGGTGCAGGTAACTCTCGCGAAGGCACTCCCGCGGGTTCGACCATCCTGGATCAGTTCGGCCGCAACCTCACCGCAGCAGCACGTGAGGGCGAGCTGGACCCGGTCATTGGTCGCCACAAGGAGATGGAACGCGTCATGCAGGTCCTCTCCCGCCGTACCAAGAACAACCCCGTGCTGATTGGTGAGCCCGGCGTCGGTAAGACCGCCGTCGTGGAGGGCCTGGCACAGGCTATCGTGCACGGTGACGTCCCCGAGACCCTCAAGGACAAGCACCTGTACACCCTGGACCTGGGTTCCCTGGTCGCAGGTTCGCGCTACCGCGGTGACTTTGAAGAGCGCCTGAAGAAGGTTCTGAAGGAAATCCGCTCCCGCGGCGACATCATCCTGTTCATTGACGAGATTCACACCCTCGTTGGTGCCGGTGCCGCTGAGGGCGCGATTGACGCTGCCTCTATCCTCAAGCCCATGCTGGCTCGAGGCGAACTGCAGACCATCGGTGCAACCACCCTGGACGAGTACCGCAAGCACATTGAGAAGGACGCCGCCCTGGAGCGCCGCTTCCAGCCGATTCAGGTGGAGGAGCCCTCTCAGGAGCTCGCCGTGCAGATCCTCAAGGGTGTGCGCGATAAGTACGAGGCACACCACCGCGTCACCATTACCGACGAGGCTATCGAGACTGCCGTGAACCTTGCGGCACGCTACATCTCTGACCGCTTCCTGCCGGATAAGGCTGTCGACCTGATTGATGAGGCGGGCGCACGCCTGCGCATCAAGCGTATGACCGCACCGCCGGAAATCAAGCTGCTCGACGAGAAGGCTGCCAAGCTGCGCCAGCAGAAGGAAGACGCCATCAACTCTCAGGATTACGAGAAGGCCGCAGGCCTGCGTGATCAGGAGCAGAAGGTCCTGGCTGAGAAGGAAGAAGCGGAGAAGGCATGGCGCGAAGGCGGCGACGCATTCGGCACCGTGACCCCCGAGGTTATTTCTGAGGTTCTGGCCGCTTCCACCGGTGTTCCCGTCTACAAGATTACCGAGGAAGAGTCCAGCCGCCTGCTGACCATGGAGCAGGAGCTCCACAAGCGCGTCATCGGCCAGGAGCACGCTATCGCGGCACTGTCCCGCGCTATCCGCCGTACCCGCGCAGGTCTGAAGGACCCGCGCCGCCCCGGTGGTTCGTTCATCTTCGCCGGCCCGACCGGTGTGGGTAAGACCGAGCTTGCCAAGGCTCTTGCCGAGTTTCTGTTCGGCGATGAGGATTCGCTCATCACCCTGGATATGTCCGAGTACCAGGAGAAGCACACCGTCTCCCGTCTGTTCGGTGCGCCTCCCGGCTACGTTGGCTACGATGAGGGCGGCCAGCTGACCGAGAAGGTCCGCCGCAAGCCCTTCTCCGTGGTCCTGTTCGACGAGGTTGAGAAGGCTCATGCCGACCTGTTCAACTCGCTGCTGCAGATCTTGGAAGACGGTCGCCTGACCGACTCGCAGGGTCGCGTGGTGGACTTCAAGAACACCGTCATCATCATGACCACCAACCTGGGTTCGCGCGATGTGAACCGCCGCATCCCGGTTGGTTTCCAGGCGATGGATGATGCAACCGCCGACTACGAGCGCATGCAGGCACGCGTGATGGAGAACCTCAAGGAGCACTTCCGCCCCGAGTTCCTGAACCGTGTGGATGACATTATCGTCTTCCCGCAGCTCTCCGAGTCTGAGATTCTGCAGATTGTGGACCTGTTCGTGGGTCGCCTGGCTAAGCGCCTGGCGGAGCAGGATATGTCCATTGAGCTGACCAACGCTGCGAAGGTTCTCATGGCGGCTAAGGGTTACGACCCGTCCATGGGTGCTCGCCCGCTGCGCCGCGAGATGCAGCGCAACATTGAGGATGCCCTGTCCGAGAAGATCCTCTTCGGCGACATCAAGCCCGGTGAGAAGATTACCGTGGACGTTGAGGGTGAGGGCGACTCCGCGAAGTTCGTCTTCTCTTCTCAGCCGATGAAGGAGCTGGCTCTGGACTCGGTGCAGGAGCTGGACGAGGGCGCCGCTGAGGCACCTGCAACTGAGGCACCTGCCGCTGATGTTCAGGGTAACGACTAGGCTCTGAAATAAACCCTGGCATAAACCCCTGGAATAAAACCCAGACAGCTAGGTTTTAGCGCACTAAACGCCTGTGGGGCGGTACCGGAATGATCCGGTGCCGCCCCACAGGCGTTTTTGTCTTCTAAAGCCTTCAGGAGCCTCTCTGCGGCGAGTACTAGAGCGAGACGAGCACTGCATCGCCCTGGGTGACTTCGCGGGCGAGAGAGTCCGCCAGCAGTCCCGCGTAGCAGCGCTGCAGCTGTTCGGCGGCGGGGGAGAGTGCGTACAGCGCCTTGAGCGGGCGGTGCACCGCGGCGGGTGCATCCGCAGGGAACGCCAGATCGGGCGAAGAGGTAGCAGCGGATGAAGAGGTCGTGTCGCCAGCAGAAGCTACACCCGCACCCAGGATGAGCTCGCGATTCACCGGCTCATGCGCCGCACGCAGCACCGCCATGACCGCCCCGCGCACCTGACGGTCCGTGCCGTGCCAACTCTGACCCTTGGGGGTGTAGTCCGCCTCCGGCTTGCCCGCCGCAACCCAGGCGCACAGATCCTCCACCGGGCACAGCTCGCAGGTCGGGGACTTTGCCGTGCAGACCAGTGCGCCGAGCTCCATGGTCGCCGCATTCCACAGGCAGGAGGTGGGGGTGTCGGCGGGCATGAGCGCCTCCGCCAGGCGAGTCTCAGCCGCCGTCAACGAACGCGAGGGTAGAGCCTTGCCGGAGACAGCGCGCGCATGCACGCGGCGGATATTCGTATCAATCACGGTGGCGCGCAAACCGAACGCGAACACGCTAATCGCCGCCGCTGTGTAGGAACCCACGCCCGGCAGAGCCAGTAGCGCGTCGTAGTCGGCGGGAACCTCGCCGCCGTGTTGCTCCACAATCGCCACGGCGGCACCGTGCAGACGCTGCGCACGGCGCGGGTAACCTAGCCTGCCCCAGGCGCGCACCGCCTCCGAGGCGGGCTCGGCGGCAAGGTCGGCGGGGGTGGGCCAGCGGCGCATCCACTCCTCCCACACGGGTAGAACACGCTTGACGGGGGTCTGCTGCAGCATGAACTCGCTGACCATCACGCCCCATGGGGTGCACTCGTCACGACGCCACGGCAAATCGCGTGCCTGGTCGAGGAACCACCGGTTGATTCGGTGGTGGAGCGTCTCGGTATTCGTGCCTTCGGGCAGGGTGGGTTCGGGGCGCGTGCGTGCGGTGCGTTTGGGCTCTGAGGTCATCCGAAAAGCCTACGCCACAGGGCATATATTCCCAAAACTGCATGAACAGAGTTCACTGTGAATCTCAGGGTTAAACCCGGTATCCTTAAAGGTATGTCTGAAAATGGTCCCGTTCTGCCTCCCGAAGTGTACCGCCGTCGTCGTATCGTGGCGGTTATTGCTCTGCTCGCTATTATTTTGCTGCTGGTTGCCGGCGTGACCTCCATGGTCGGCATGATTAACGGCAAGAAGGACGCCACTGTAGCCTCCACTGCGACGCCTTCCGGTGCGCCCTTCCAGAGCTTCAGTGCTCGCCCCTCCGAAACTGCTTCGGCCACCCCGTCCGCTAGCGCGACTGCCTCTGCGTCTGCGTCGGTTAGTGCTTCGGCAACCCCCTCGGTGACCGCTTCTGCGGCACCTACTGCAAGCGTGACCACCGCCGCGGTAACCCCTGCGGCAACTACTCCCGCGGCGACCCCGACTACCCCTGCACCGACTCCGAGCGTGACCACTGCGGCTGCTGTTGCGGCGTGTACCGCGAACGACCTGAAGGTGACCGTCACCCCCGCGAAGCGTACTTTCGCGGCCGGTGAGCAGGTGTCCTTCCACGTGACCTACACGAACTCCTCGAAGACCCCCTGTGCTGTGGGTGGCGAGGGCGCGAACACCGGCGTTGACCTGAAGATTACCTCCGGTGCGGCTCAGGTGTACACCCGCAGCCTATGTGCGGCGACCGCCGTTCAGAAGTCTGAGGTAGCCGCAGGCGGCGAGGGCACAACCGATCTGGCGTGGGATCGTAAGATCAACGTTCTGGGCTGCTCCTCCGCGTCGACTGCTCAGAAGGGTTCCTACTGGGCTGCGGTGACCGTCAATGGTGTGAGCTCGGCTCCGGTGAACTTCATTATTCAGTAGTTCACGTCTATAGTTTTCGCCCCTGTGTGGGCGTGCAAAGCCCCCGTGCTGGATATTCTCCGGCGCGGGGGCTTTTAGCTTTTATCTGCTGATTACTTGGAGGCGCGGGGCTTGGCGAAGCGGCGCTCGCCCAGGTACCCGAGCAGACTACCGAAAGCGGTCCACTGCAGTGCCGCCAACAGCAGAGTGGACAGGTCGGTCACCTCAAAGGAGTTGGGGATGATCTTGAACCACAGCAGCGGCAGGTAAATCAGAAAGAGAATGGGGGACGCCCACACGAAGAACGGGACGGGGCGCTTGGCCGACGGATACTTAGCTCGCGAGTACGACATTGTGACCTCCAGGGGGTGTCATGATGCTTGAGACATCAGGGAGCGGAGGGAACTCCGCTTTCACTACATCATAATGCAAAAGGTTCTCGTGAGGTCAGAAAAACCCCGTGCCAGATATTTCTTCCGGCGCGGGGGCTCTCGTATGGGTCTTTTAGAGGTACTTCTCTAGGCTGCTCTCCGCCATGCGGGACAGTTGCTCACGCACCGTGCGGGCACGAGCCTCACCCACACCGTCCACGGCGCGCAGATCCTCAAGGGACGCCGCCATCAGAGCCTGCAGGCTGCCGAAGCGCTCCACCAGACGCTCAGAAATAGCGTTCGGGATGCTCGGAATACCGGCAAGCAGACGGAAACCGCGAGGCTGCAAGGGAAGCTCCAGGTCGGGATTCTCGCCAAAGCCGACAGTGCGGGCAATCGTGCGCAGATCCACGATGTCCATATCGTCCAGGTTCTGAAGCGCCTCAACACCGGCGGTGATCAGCTCGTCGTTCACCTCGGGCAGGTAATCGCGCAGAATCAGATCGCTAGCGGTCATCTCGGGGGCGCGCAGCTCCTCCAGCTGCAGGGCAATCAGGCGGCCGTGCACGCCGAGCTCCAGCACGTAGTGGCTGACCTCGCGGATAATGCGGTTCACCATCTCCATGCGCTGCAGGGTCATCGCCACATCGCCCAGGGAGACGCTCGATTCAATCTCCAGGGCAGACAGGCTGGAGAGCACCGAACGCAGACGCTTCTTATAGCTTTCAAGGGTCTGAATCGCCTGGTTTGCGCGGGCCATCAGGTACTGGCTGTCTTCAACCATGTAGCGGGTGCCGTCAACGTACACCGAAATCACGGACATCGACGCGCTCACCGAAATCACCGGGAAACCGGTCTGAATCGCGGTGCGTTCGGCGGTGCGGTGGCGGGTACCGGACTCGTTCGTGTCAATGGAGGCGTCCGGCATGAGCTGCACGCCAGCGTGCAACAGGCGGGTGGCGTCGCGGTCGCAGATGATAGCGCCATCCATCTTCGCCAGCTCGCGCAGGCGGGTTGCGGAGAACTCGGTGTCGATGTTGAAACCACCCGAAGATAGGGAGGATACGGTGCGGTCGGATCCGAGTACGATGAGTGCGCCCGTACGGCCACGCATGATGCGTTCCAGGCCCTCGCGGAGCTCGGTGCCGGGGGCGATTCGGGCGATAGTTTTAAGCAATAGGTCACTATAATTCATCTGCACGAAAACCATTGTACCCGTAAGGGCAGTTATTGAGCCAGGTCAGGGGCGGAACGGCGGGCTAAAGTGCCTCAAAAACGAATGGATATTCTCGATATTTATACGGGAGTGTACGGAGCTAAACTGTCTGCATTTAAGGGTAAAAATCTGTTCTGTGGTACCCCATTTCGCCGTGACCAAACACCGCGCACCATATCGCCCCAGACCCTAAAATAGACCCATGACCGCGCGCACGAAAAACACCAAAACCGCACCCGCCTACCGCTGCACCGAATGCGGCTGGACCACCGCCAAATGGGTAGGCCGCTGCGGCGAATGCCAAACCTGGGGCACCGTCGAAGAAGCCGCCGGGGGCACCCGCGCGCGCACCCGCGCCGCATCCAGCGTGCAAAAACCCGCCCAGCCCATCGCAGAAGTCGACTCGCGCGTAGCCGCCTACATGAGCACCGGAAACCCCGAATTCGATCGCGTGCTCGGTGGCGGACTCGTACCCGGCGCGGTCATCCTCATGGCGGGCGAACCCGGCGTGGGAAAATCCACCCTGCTGTTGGACGTCGCCGCCACCTTCGCGCGCGGCACCGCCGGAAATGCGGGGCAGAGCCCGGCACAAAATACCCTGGCACACAGTACCCAGCCGCCGCGCCCCGTCCTGTACATTACCGGCGAGGAATCCGCCGCGCAGGTCAAGCTCCGCGCCGACCGCATCCGCGCCATCGCCGACACCCTCTACCTGACCAGCGAAACCGACCTCGGCACCGCCCTGGCGCATATTGAGCAGGTCAACCCCGCCCTGCTGGTCATCGACTCCGTGCAGACCCTCGCCTCCGCGGAAGTTGAGGGTAGCGCCGGCGGCGTGACCCAGGTGCGTGAGGTTGCCGCCTCCGTGATTGCCGCCGCGAAGGAACGCAATATGTGCACCCTGCTCGTGGGCCACGTGACCAAGGAAGGCACCATCGCGGGCCCGCGCTTGCTCGAACACCTGGTGGACGTGGTCTGCCAGTTTGAAGGCGATAAGCACTCGAATATCCGCATGCTGCGCGCCATTAAGAACCGCTTCGGACCTACCGATGAGGTGGGCTGCTTCGACATGCACGAGGACGGCATCGCGCCGGTGCTGGACCCCTCCGGCATGTTCGTTTCGAGTACCCCGCACCCGGTGGCGGGCACCTGCGTGACCGTCACGATGGAGGGCCGCCGACCCCTGCTCGCGGAGGTGCAGGCGCTACTGGATCAGGCGGTGGCACCCGCCCCTCGCCGTACCGTCTCGGGTTTGGATTCGGCACGTATTCAGATGCTGTTGGCGGTGCTGCAGCGCCGCGCCGGGCTGAATGTGGGCAAGCTCGACTGCTACGTCTCCACGGTGGGTGGCGCGAAAATTGCCGAGCCTGCCGCCGACCTGGCGTGCGTCATGGCGCTTGCCTCGGCGGCACAGAATAAGCCGCTGCCGCGCAAGCTCGCGGTCTTCGGCGAGGTCGGCCTGGCGGGTGAGGTGCGCGCCGTGCCGGGCATCCGCCAGCGCATTGCGGAGGTGGGCCGCCTGGGCTTCACGCACGTGCTGGTACCCGCCTCCCCGACCGGCGTGGGGGACGTGCCCGAGGGCGTGACCGTGCGTGAGGTAACCACCCTGGGTGAGGCGCTCGCGCTGCTCTTCCCGCAGAAGTAGCCGCCCGCGCATCAACAGCATAGAGATAGCAGAGGAGGGGGCTCCCGGCTGGCGTAAATACCACCGGGAGCCCCCTCTGTAGAAACCTCCTGCGGAAACCCTCTGCGAAGCACCGCTAAGAGCGGCTTTCCTCCTCGTTCTCGTGCAACATAATGTTGATCGAACGGGTATTCAATTTATTCGTGCGGTGGGCATTGACCGCGGTATCGGTCATATCGTCAACCACCATCGAGTCGTCCATGTCAGTATCAACGATCGGGATCGCTGAGGTGCGCGGCGCATGCTGCGTGACTGCCTCGCCCAGGGGCACCAGAACCGCCACGGCATCCTTGTGGGACATGCCGGTCGCCTCCATAAAGTCCACCACGATTAGACGGAGCATCAGCACCAGCGACTCGCCCTCAAAGGTTGCCACACCCATCGTGCGCGGCTCGAGGGTGCCGGCAAGCTTAATCATGCGTTCGCGCGCTGCCATCATGTAGTGTTCGCGTTCGCTTTCGGTTGGGGCAGACATGCCCAGGCCGAGGCTCTGCGCCGCCAGCGACAGCTCGGTCAGTGCGTTACTGAGTGAAAGCTGCGCGGCGGTACGCAGCTGCACGTGGTGAATCGTGGACGCCATGCGGCGGTTAAGCACGCGGTCGTTACGAATCGCCAAATCGACCGCAGCAAGAGTCTTCGACATGCGCGCCAGCTCGCCCTTGCTCTTGCGGCTATTCCAGGACAGCTCATTCATACCCTGCGCGGTAATCAGGTCGCCTCGGCACGCATCATACAGCGGTTGCAGAGCACGGGCATCGAGCAGGCTCTGGTACGCCTTGTTGTAGTCGTAGTAGCGAATCGCCTCGGAGGAAAGCTGGAAAACCTTCGCGAACGCGTCCATGAGAGCTTGGGCGCGTTCACGCGGGTTCTTACGCGGGTCGCGTGGCATCAGGTACATGGCGAGGAACGCGAAGGCGCCACCAACGATACCGTCGAAACTGCGGGTGAACGCGTCATCAGGCACGGGCAGTAGCAACGTGAAACAGGCTTGGAAGCTGAGCTGAATCGTAAAAATAATGCCCTTATCAATAAATCGGGCAATAATCACGGTTAAGAAAAGCACCACTGCCGCCTGCCAGGTACCGTGACCGAGCAGAATCAGCAGAAGGTCGCCAATGAGAATGCCGAGGGTCACGCCGAAGGAGACCTCAAGGATTCGGCGGGAATGCTTAGCGCCGCTCACATAGCCCAGGGATACGAGGGCAGCGACCGGCGCGAAAATGGGCTCGTGGTGGCCCAGGACGCGCTCAGCGAAAAGCCAAGCGCCCATAGACGCCGCAACAATCTGCACAGACTGAAAGAAGTCAGCCCGGACGCGTTCAACGCCCTCACGGATGAACTGTCGGGTGTTCTGTTCAGTAGTGCGTAGAATGTCTGCGAATCGTGCCATGGGCACCATCATACCGACGCGGGTGCGGTGCACAAGGGGGTAGGGGAGTGTTGGGTTGAAGTGTGAGAGACCCCGCGCCCTGTACTTGCCCTGTACCCGCGCTGTAGCCGCCTTTTTCGAGGAAATCCAATAAAGCCGCTGTTCGAGCCCCTGTTACGCAACCTAGTACGCAACCTAGCCGCGGAGGCGGCGCGCCACCCTCGCCAGCAGACCCGGCTGTGCGGGTGCTTCAGAAGATGACTCAGGCTCAACGGTGACGGGGCGCGTTTCTTCGGCGCCGTGCGCGCTGCGAATACTGTGTGCCCCGTGAATACTGTGCGCGCTGTGCCCGCCACCGATTGCGCGGGCACGTTCGAGCTGCCGGCGGTGCTCGGCATCCCAGGAGTGCGCCCGGTCAGACATCGCCCACTCAAACCCCGCGGTGAGGGAGGTTTCGGTGAAGAGATCGCGTGCGGCACGGACGGTTGCACCCAGCGGCTCGGGGAGCGCCGGGGCCTGCTCCACGGCGGGGAAAGGCACGGGCGCTTCTACTTCGCCGCGTGTTTCTGCCTCACCGTAAGTTTTTGCATCAGGGGGAGTTTTTGCGCCGGAGGCAAGAATCTGTGCCAGCAGGTAGGCGCGTTCGGTGCGCAGCACCTCCAACAGCTCGGCGCGGCGTGCATCCGATGCCACCGCAGCATGCCGCAGGGCAGCGGCAACCATCAGCTCGGGAACACCACCGGCGAGCATGCCCAACGGCAGGGTGAACTCACCCAGCCCGTACAGGCTCAGGGCGCCACCCGCACGCATCTGCGTGAAGGCATCCGGCACGAGGGCGAGCACGGGAATACCCGCCGCGGCGGAGAACACCGCCGGGTGGTAGCGGCTGGTCAGCGTGAACGCCGCCCCGCGGTGCACGGTAACGCTCTGGTCGGCGTGCAGGATTGGCAGCAGAGTCGCCGGGGTGGAGGGGCTGAGCCGCTCAGCGATGCGCTGGTGCACCTGAATATCGCCGCTTTCGGGGGTCTGCGGGTCGCCAAAATGGCTCAGGAACACGGGCGCGTAGCCGTGCTCGCGCCATATGCTATCGAGCAGGCGCGCAATCTGCTGTGCCTGCTGTTCGGTGCACTCGTTGACGGTGACGCACACGTAGCGCTCGGGCAGCTCATCCAGCACCTGACCTGCGGAAACGCCCTCCGCATAGTGCAGGGTACGCGCCGGGGAAGCCGCCAGGTAGTCGGTGGCATCGTCCACGCTCAGGCGCGCGTCAATACCCCGCTCACGGCACCAAGCGAGGGAAGAACGCTCACGAACCGTCACCGAACGGGCGGTGCGCAGCATGTGCTCCAGAACCTGCGCATCCTCGGGGCTGAGCACCGGGCCCAGGGACTGGCCGGTCACGTACACGGGCACGCCCGCATGCTCGGCGGCACGCACCGCGGCGGCACGTTCGTAGAGCAGCCAGCCGTAGCGGGAGTTGAGGTTGCCGCCGCCGGAGACCACGACGGCATCCATGGCGGCGATAGAATCGGCAAACTCCACCATGCGCTCAACGGTCTGCTCCAGCGGATGCAGCACCTCCGGTAGCGCCTGCACCTGCGGCAGAGCCACCAGCTCGGTGATGGAGGGGCGCTCCCGGCCGGCGTGCAGCTGTGCCAGGATGCACTCGAGCGCCGCGAGGGTCAGCTCGCGTTCAGCTGGCGCCCAGGGGAAGAGGAAAAACGGCAGGTACTCGTAGGGTGCGCCCACCTCATGATTTGCCACCTCACGATTTGCCGCGCCGATATAGCGCGCCGAATGGCCCACATCGCGGGTCATGAGGGTGACCGCCGCGCCGCCTTCTGCGAGGGCTTGAGCGCTCGCGATGGTCATGGCTTCGTCACCCACGTGGTAGGTGTGCTGGCCGATATCGCCAATGACGAGCACGCGCGGTGTTGTAGAAGGCAGCGCTGTAGAAGAATGATTGTTCTCTGTCACGGTTACGCGCCCTTCTGCTCTGCCGGCCCAGCTTCAGCATCGCGACGAACCAGGGAACGCTGATTGAGGGAACGCTTCGCCAAGGAACGCAGCGCGCGGCCCGGGGTGCGCAGGTGCTTGAGAACCCGCAGGCGCTCCTCAATGCTCTGCTGGCGGCTCTCAATAGCCTGCTGACGAGCCTCGATACGCTCCAGGCGGCTCTCGATAGAGCGCAGAATGTCCAGGGATTCGCGGGTCAGATCGTGCCCGTCAATCACGCGGCGCTCCAAGTCAGCCGCCAAATGCGCCTGGTACAGGTACGCACCCGGTCGGGCACCCGCCTGCAGATCCTCGCGGATAGCGCGGGCACGCACCATCGAATCGAAGCGGGCATGCTCAGCCTGACGCTTCACGCTGTTCGCCTCGGGACCCTCCGCGTCGGGGCGCAGCGACCAGTACGCCAGCGGCTCATCCACCAGCAGAATATCCGCAACGGAGGCGGCACGCATGTTGAACTCCCAGTCGCCGACCACCGGTAGGGATTCGTCGTAGAAACCGACCAGCTCGTGCAGGCTGCGGCGGTAGAGAATGCCAATCGGCACGGCACGGTTCGTGCGGAACAGGAATTGCAAACCCACGCTGGGCAGGCCGTCGTGGAAAATACGCTCCTCGTACACCTCGAACTCGCCATCGGCGTTCTCGCGTTCGTACCGCTCCACAACGCGGGTGGTGCACATGAGCGCGCCGCTTTCTTCGAGCGCCGCGACGGTGCGTTCCAGGAACTCGGGTGCCCACAGGTCGTCGTCATCGTGAATCGCCACGTACTCGGAGGTGGTCGCCGCCAAACCGGCGTTGGACGCCGCCTCCATGTTGCCGCCAGCGGTGGTCAGCAGCTGCACGCGGCTGGAACCCAGCGGGGATGCCTCAATGACGGCGCGGGTTGCCTGCTCGTCGCCTCCATCGTTAATCACACAGACCGTGTAGTCGGTGAAGGTCTGCTGCGCAATGTTTTCCAGTGCGCGGCTCAAGAAGCGGGGGCGGCCCTTCGTGCGGACCAGAATAGCTACGGTAGGGGAAGACATAACCACAATCAGTCGAGGGTGAGCGGGCCCGTGCCAGCCCAGGAACTCAACCCATTATGAAGGTGTGCACTGTTCAGACTCAACCCGCCGCCCGTCCACGCCGCAGCAGCAGGCACACAGAGGCATGCACCGCCCCTAAAAACTAGCTGATGGACTGTAGTGCCACCATCGCCAGCACACCGAGCACAAAGCACGCCGGAATGGTTACCAGCCACACCAGAAGAATCTGCAGAACAATCCTGGACTTCAGCGCGTTAAAGCGCTGGTTCACGCCCGCGCCGAGCGCCGACGCCGTTGCCAGGTGCGAGGAGGAGAACGGAACCTGCAGCAGGAAGTAGCCGAGCACCTGCACCACCGCGGTGGTTCCCTGAGCGACCGCGCCACGGAACGGGTCCAGGCGCACCATCTTGTAGGCGAAGGTGTAGCCGATGCGGCGGCCACCGGTCAGCGTGCCCGCGCCCAGGCTGAGGGCAATAATGAGGGTGCCCAGCAGCATCCCGCCCCAGGTGAGGGATTGAAGCAGCGCCGGATCCATGATGCGTTCGCTCAGCAGCGCCCACAGCAGCAGGTACAGGTAGCCGGTCTGCAGGCCGTGGAGTAGCGAAATCGCGGAGGCAGACACCGCCAGCACCTCGCGGGCATGCTGATTCACCAGGCGCGGGTTATGGCCGACCACCAGCCGGTAGAACGGCACCACCATCAGCCAGGACAGCAGAAAAATGAGCGGCGGCAAGTAGAAGAGCGGCAACAGAGTCGCCCCAAAAATATGCGGCAGGAATGCGAGCGAACCGAACCCTTCAGCGGCGCTGTCAATCCTCGTTTGGGTCCACCAGCTCACACCGGCGAGGGCACCCACCAGCGCGTGGGTCGAGGAGGACGGCAGCCTCAGGAACCAAGTGAGCACACCCCAAATAGCGCAGACCAGCAGCGCCGCAACGATACCGTTCAGGCCGGTGATGCCCTCCGGGGCGCTCACCCACGAGGCGGAATATTCACCGAGCAGCAGGAACGCACCGACCACGCCGAGCACGTTGAAGAGCGCGGCAAGGTACAGGGCGGAGCGCTCGCCAAGGGCGCGGGTACGCACCGGAACAGCGACGGAGTTGGAGGCGTCGTGCACACCGGTAACGTAGACCGCGGCAATGAAGGCGCAGCAGGCTAGAAGACCCAGGAGCATTAGGATTCCTGAACGATAATGCGGCCGATCTCGGCGGACACATCACGCATAGAGTTGGAGGCGGCGGTCAGCTGCGCCAGGAAGGTGGCGTAGCGGCGGTACCGTTCGGGGGTGTAACGCTCGGCAATGTACGCGTCGTATTCTTCGGCGGTGCGTAGCGCCTGGCGAGAGATGCGCAGCATGTCCATCCAGTAGTTGTCGAGGCCGCGAATATCGGCAAGTTTGGGGATGACGGCGGCGGTCAGCACCGCCTGACGCTGAATAATGTCCAGGATTGAGGTGATGTGCGTGGCGAAGCCGTCAATGCTGTGCAGGGACAGCACGTGCGCGGCGCTGGTGAGCTTCTCAACGGCGTTGGTGAGCTTGCGTGCCAGCGTGTACAGGTCTTCACGCGGGATGGGCGGGGAGAAGGAGCTACGCACCTCGGTGAGGGTGCGGAACAGCAGGTTCGTAGAGTCCGCCTCGTGGGTGAGCATGCGTTCGAAGAGTTCGGGGTACTCCGCGACGGGGGAGCCGACCATTTCAGAGAGCAATGCCGCCGCCTCACCGACCTGCGCTGAAATTTCAGCGAGGGAGGCGAGGGAGTCGTTGGCGTGGGGGAAAAGTCGGTGCAACATAGTTCCCAGTCTAACCAGTATTGGGTGCTGCGGGTGCACATAGCCCGCGGGTATCTCACGAGCGCCCGACCTGCAAAGGTTATAGCGCCGACCTGTTCGCGGTTCCGCATGAGGGTTTAAACAAAACGGTTTAAACAAAAAACGGTGGGGGTCGATTTTTCGACCCCCACCGGAACGTTTAGGGATGTCGGGTTGGGAGCGCCTCTCGGCGGAAGGCCGCTCGAAGCGGCTAAAGATTTGGAGCCCGGGGCTACCTATTAGCAACCCGACATCTTGTAATTATTATCCACCCGCACCCGGCACAGAGTCAATTGGAAACAGGCTTTTCACGCCTCTGCGACCCAATGTGGAACCTGTGCCAATTCGCGGCACGAACCCGCATTTTTAGGCGCTCAAACGTTGCAGAAGACTAGAATGCTTCGAGGCTGGTTTGCGATTTTTCCTGTGCAGAATCAGCCTCTGAAGCGCCGTTAGCCTGCTGACCAGCCTCAACGGCGCGTAGCTGGGCGGCGACCGCCTCCAAATCGTGCGCGATCTGCTCCATCTGCTGAGCCTGACGCGGCAGACGAGCACGACGCTCCACCGCCTCACGCTTCACCTCGTGGCTACCCGGAACCGCGCCGTCCTGCCCGGCAGAGCGCGCATAATCGGTGCGAATACCCAATGCCACCACGTGCGCAAACGCCGCGCAACGTTCCATCGCAATATCCATATCGCCGGTGTACAGGCCCGCCAGAATCTCATCAATCGTGCGGACCACCTCGTCGGCACTCGGCGGGTCGGGAACACCCGCCACCACGTGCGAACGGTAGTCCTCCGCCATGCCCAGCTCAAAGGCGAGGCTCACTCCGCGCGGCGAACGATGCACCACGTCCCGCAGCCAGTACATGCGCCACAGTGCACCCGGCAGGGAGTGGGCGCTCGCGTGCGACCAGAGTTCGGCGAGCATCTCAATACCGTAGTCGTCGCTGAAGCTGACGAGCCGTTCGGTCATCTGCTCGTCGGTGCCGCGTCCGCGCATCAGCAGGATGCGTGCGGAGGCGTGTGCCGCCTCTTCGCGCGCGGCGGGGTCCATGCCGCCTTCGTGGCGTTCAAATTTCTCGGCGGAGTAGAGGACGGGTCGGTGGTGGGTGCGGTGACGTGAGCGCCCGGAGGCGCCGGTTGATGTTGCGGGTGTAGACATAGGATTTCTCAGTGTACCGTTCATTGGCTGGGAGCCGGTAGTGTATAGTATTTCTATCTGCACACTTTCAATTTTGTGTGGATAGGAGCGCCTTTAGCTCAGTCGGTAGAGCTACGGACTTTTAATCCGCAGGTCGTGGGTTCGAGCCCCACAGGGCGCACT
>ERZ773008.1349-NODE-1349-length-17418-cov-2.869608_pt1 | contig 17418 bp, 17 predicted proteins | sample MGYA00580664_ERZ773008 | MGnify/ENA primary metagenome ERZ773008 (study PRJEB29015, sample SAMEA2738016) | human oral metagenome | biome: human oral; feature: human-associated habitat; material: dental | place: China | collected 2048 ... | reverse complement strand
CAAAACCAACCTCATTGCTATGATCAAATCCAGTGGAAAATCCATTCTTCTTGGAGCCCTTTGCTGGATTGCTATCATCCTGACTAGTCTTGGCATGCAATTACTCATCGGTATTTACTAAGAAAAAAGGGAGCCTAAAGGCTACCTCAGAACGTAGACAAACGTCATTTTTGGCGTTTTATCTATGATGAAAAAACTAAAGAATACATTCTCATGCTGGAACACATTTTGGAATTCGTAATGTATGTTGAACCCGACGGGTCATATACCGAAGACAAAAATACTGCCGAAGGGGACGATAGCGGCGCTTACATTCTCCAATATTCAGATGGATTTTGGACTGTCGTTGGCTCGCTTTCTCAAGAGCAGCTGAAGGAAAAAGGGCTACTGAAATAACCCCATAACCATTGAGAAGCCACATGTGTATCGGCGCATGGTGACTTCCGTAAAATGGTGTCTATGGCTAAGAAAACTAAAGGTAAGAAGAGCGGCGCAGCAACCGCCGCCGTGGCACTGCTGACCGAGACGAACACCCCCTTCCAGATGCGCGAATACGAGCACGTTGAGGGCGTCACCTCCTTCGGTGAAGAGGCCGCGAAGAACCTCGGCGCTTCCGAGGAGCAGGTGTTCAAGACCCTGCTGATTGTGCACGAGAAGGATTTCGCGGTCGCGATCGTACCCGTGTCTGGCAAGCTGAACATTAAGGCTGCCGCCGCTGCCCTGGGTTGGAAGAGCGCCTCCATGTGCGACCCGAAGGTCGCTGAGCGCCGCACCGGCTACGTGGTGGGCGGTATTTCTCCGCTGGGTCAGAAGACCCCCTCCCCCACCCTGCTGGATGAGTCTGCGCAGCTTTTTGACACGATCATGGTTTCTGGCGGTAAGCGCGGCCTGGATGTTGAGCTTGCCCCGGACGACCTGCTGAAGCTCACCAACGGCAAGTACGCTGATATCCGCGCGTAGCGGGAATAACTCGCCCGGCCGCGGCGTTATATGAGCTGTAAGAGCCAGGGCAAAAGAGCAAAGTGAAGGAGTCATGATGGGCAACTCGTTACCCGGCGTGGGTGCTATCGCCAAGAATTGGCGTGAGGTTCTCAAGCCTGAAGAGTACGCTGTTCTGCGTGAGGGCGGCACCGAGCGCGCGTTCACGGGCGAGTACTGGAACACCCACACGGAGGGTGTGTATTCTTGCCGTGCCTGCGGTACGGAGCTGTTCCGTTCCGATCAGAAGTTCGATTCGCATTGTGGTTGGCCGTCGTTTTTCGCGCCGCTGGCTGAGGACCGTGTGCGTTATCTGGAGGATACGACGTTCGGTATGCGCCGTGTGGAGGTGCGTTGCGCCGCCTGCGATTCGCACCTGGGGCATGTGTTTGAGGGTGAGGGCTACCCGACTCCCACGGATTTGCGGTATTGCATTAATTCGGTGTGTCTGACGCTGACCCCCGCTAGTGAAGCACAGCCTGGCGATACCCCGGTTGACGAGGCGGAATCCACCGAATAGACCCCGGTGATGACCCCAGCGGGCACGCCGCTGAACCCCTTATTGTGAGTCTCTCTAAATTCGAGGCTTTAAGCTCGGGCGGGTAGAATGGCGTAGTGCCTTCGCGGGCACGCCACCCCGCCCGGGCTCGTGTTTGCTCGGGCGTACGCCTACCCGGGCATTTGGCGCATCGTATGGGCGCGTCGAACCAGACAGAGGAAAAGGATTGAGTGCATGAGTACCGCAGCTGAACAGAATGCCGCAGGCACCCCTCAGCTGACCCTTCACGGTATCGAAGTTCCGGACGTTGTTCCTCTGGAGGCCCCTTCCTCACCGATTCCGACTCTCATCACCACTGAGAGCGGTCTGCGTCGTGCCGCTGAGCAGTTGGCGGCGGCGTCCGGCCCGGTGGCTGTTGATACGGAGCGCGCCCAGGGCATCCGCTACGGTTCGCGTGCCTTTTTGGTGCAGCTTAAGCGTGAAGATCAGCTGTACCTGATTGACCCTGAGGCGTTTAAGGATCTGCGCATTATTAACGATGCTTTGGCGGATGCTGAGTGGGTTATTCACGCCGCGATTCAGGACTTCCCGAGCTTGGACATGCTCGGTATGCGCCCGAACCGCCTGTTTGATACGGAGCTTGGTGCGCGTCTTGCCGGTCTGGAGCGCGTGAACCTGGGTGCGACCGTTGAGGAGCTGCTCGGCTATAAGCTGGCGAAGAAGCACTCGAAGGAAGACTGGTCGCGCCGCCCCCTGCCGGAGTCCTGGCTGAACTATGCGCTACTGGACGTTGACGTGCTCATTGATTTGCGTGACGCGTTGGAGGATTTGCTCCGTCAGCAGGGTAAGCTGCAGTACGCCCTGGAGGAGTTCGAGTACCTGTGCAAGACCCCAGTGAAGGATCCGACGGATCAGCCGGAGCGTTGGCGTAAGACGAAGGGCCGCACGATGTTGCGTTCGGTCAAGCAGCTGACGGCGCTGCGTAACCTGTGGCATGAGCGTGACTCGCTGGCACGTAAGAAGGACGTTGACGCGAAGCGTCTGCTGCCCGATTCTGCGATTGTGGAGGCGGCACGCACCATGCCGCGTAACGTGCCCGCCATCATGTCGATTCCCGGTTTTCAGACGCGCGGTTTGCGTCGTGAGGGCCCGCGCTGGGTGCGTGCTATTGCCGCGGCGGCACGCGGTGAGAACGCTGTACCGTTCACTTTGCCGTCGACTGCCCCGCCGCCGTTGAAGGCGTGGGAGTCTAAGCGCCCCGAGAACTTGGCGCTGTTCACCGAGGTTCGCCAGGCAATTGATGAGCTCTCTGAGAAGCTGACCATTCCGGCGCAGAACCTGATCACGACCGATTATGTTCGCCGCCTCTGCTGGGAGCCGCCGGCTCGTTTTGACGAGCAGACCCTGCGGGATGCGCTCGCCGAGTACGGTGCGCGTTCGTGGCAGACGGGTCTGGTTGCCCCCGTGATTGCGCCGATTTTTGCCCGCCACCTGGGGTAGATTTCACTAACGCTAAATAGACATGTGCCGGTTGGGTGTGTTGCTGATGCGACCATCCGACCGGCATTTTGTGTGCCTCGGGAGTTGCCTCAGGAGTTGTCTCGGGAGCAAATGCGAACCAAGCTTAGCCTGCTCTCATTCGATTTTTATCCCAAACCGGCATAGGGTGGAGAGAGTACACGAAAGGAACCACCATGCCCGCACCCAACGGATGTTGCCGTTCTCAGGAGGCGTGCGCCTCCCCCGCTACTGAATCTGCAACCGTCGACACCGCAGCAGCTACCGCCGAGATTGAATCTTCTGCTCGCGTCTTCCCCCGCCGCGCCACCCTCATCACCGGTGCTGTAGCATCCGGTGCGTTGCTCGCTTCCTGCGCCGAAGGTGACGGCGCTGTCACCGCACCCGAAGGCACCGTTGAGGTGGGTTCCGCCTCCGCAGTGGGCGTGGGCAAGGCTGCTAAGCTGACCCACGGCTCCACGACCGTTATCGTCTCCCAGCCCTCTTCGGGCGAATACAAGGCGTTCAGCACCGTCTGCACCCATCAGGGCTGCCAGGTGCAGGTGCAGGACTCCAACCGCATCGTGTGCCCCTGCCACGGCTCCGAGTACGCCGTAGCTGACGGTTCGGTCGTGCACGGCCCCGCGGAGGAGGCGTTGACCAGCTACCCGGTGCAGGTGAAGGGCGGCAAGATTTTCGTCGCCCACACCAATAAGGACTCCTAAAACCTGTAGTTCAGAAGACGTACGGCAAAGCCCCGCCCATCACAATGGGCGGGGCTTCTGTCTGTCTATACTGTGCTTGTCTTTGGGAGCGCCTGCTATTGCGGCGCGCTACTGAGAGAAGCTCAGGCGGCACATTTCAGGTACGACCGCTTAGCGGGTGTGGCGCGGCTTCTGACCCTCTTCACGAGCGAACGGCACCTTATCGCCAGCCAGCTGCGCACGCAGGTCCGCGATAATGGTTTCCGCGGTCAGACCGACCTCCTCAAGAATCTGCTCGCGGGAAGCGTGCGGAATGAACTCCGCAGGAAGACCCAGCTCGCTCAGCGCGGTATCCACGCCAGCCGCACGCATTTCCTGGCGGATGCGCGAACCCACGCCGCCGGAACGCACGCCGTCCTCGATGGTCACCACAATACGGTGATCGCGAGCCAGCTCAATGACCGAAGGCGGCACCGGCATCACCCAGCGCGGGTCAACCACGGTGGACTGAATACCTTCAGCGGCAAGCACCTTGGAGGCTTCCAGAGCCACGCGAGCCATAGCGCCCACGGCAACGAACAATACGTCACGCTGACCGGTCTCCGGGTGGGGCTCACCGGTGCGTGCCAGCACGTCCACACCGTCACTGCGACGCTCCAGGGCAGGGATGTCCTCGCCCACGGAGCCCTTCGGGTAGCGAATCACGGTCGGTGCGTCGTTGATAGCTACAGCCTCGCGCAGCTCTTCGCGCAGGGTCGCGCCATCACGCGGAGCCGCCAGGTGCAGACCCGGAATGAACTGCAGCATCGCCAAATCCCACATGCCGTGGTGGCTTGCCCCGTCCGGGCCGGTAATGCCGGAGCGGTCCAGCATCACGCCCGCCTTGTGCAGGGCAACGTCCATGAGCAGCTGGTCAAAGCCGCGGTTCAGGAAGGTAGCATAGAGGGCAACCACCGGGTGCATGCCGCCGTACGCCAGGCCGGCGCTCATCGCCACAGCGTGCTGCTCAGCGATACCCACGTCAATAACACGCTCGGGGTGGCGCTTCTGGAATTCACGCAGACCCACGGGAATGAGCATCGCGCCGGTAATACCGACGACGTTTTCCTGCTCATCCGCAATATCCGCGATTTCGCGACCAAAGACACCGGTCCACGACTCGGAGGTGCTGGTCGAAACATCCTCACCGGTCAGCGGGTCAATCTGGCCCACCGCGTGGAACTGGTCGTCCTCATTGGCGCGGGCGGGCGCGTAGCCGTGGCCCTTCTCGGTAATGGCGTGCACAATCACCGGGCCGGCGTAGTTCTTCGCCGCGGTCAGTGCGTTCTCCACAGCCTGCTGGTCGTGGCCGTCAATGGGGCCCACGTATTTCATGCCCAGGTCTTCAAAAATGCCCTTGGGTACGACGACGTCCTTAATGCCCGCCTTCATGCCGTGCAGGCCGCGGTACACCATCTGACCGACGGGGCCGCCACGCTGCAGACCGATGCGCACCGCATCCAGGGCGTGGTCGTAGCGGTGGTCGAGGCGCACGCGATCCACCTGCTGCTGCACACCGTGCTTGAGCTCAGAGAGCTGGTTCGCGAAACCGCCAATGGTCGGCGCGTAGGAGCGGCCGTTATCGTTGACCACAATCACGACCTTGCGGGTGCGGTCGGCAGCAATATTGTTCACAGCCTCCCACGCCATGCCGCCGGTCAGCGCACCATCACCAATGAGAACCACGGTGTAGCGGTCATCTTCACCGTTGAGCTTGTGCGCGCGAGAAATACCGTCAGCCCAAGAAATCGAGCTGGAAGCGTGCGAAGAAGCAATAATGTCGTGCTCAGACTCGCCACGATCCGGGTAACCCGACAGGCCACCCTTCTGACGCAGAGTCTTAAACGCGTGACGACCAGTCACCAGCTTATGCACATAGGACTGGTGGCCGGTGTCGAAAAGAATGTTGTCCTTGGGAGATTCGAAGACACGGTGAATGCCGAGGGTCAGCTCCACAACGCCCAGGTTCGGGCCCAAGTGACCGCCGGTCGCCGACACATTCGTCACGATGAACTGGCGAATCTCCTTAGAGAGCTCCTCCAGCTGCTCGTAGCTGAGGTTCTGCAGGTCCGCCGGAGACTGAATACCCGGGAGCAACTTGGCAGTGGCACCATCGCCAATGCTGTAGTCTGCGGTGGGTGCGCCACCGGCGGCGCTATTCGGGGTCTCCTCCTGCGGCAATGCGTTTTCAGCGGACATACACCCACACTCCTCAAGGTTGGGGCACGGCTCATTCCGTGCGTTGGTTCTTCAATGATTCTACCGTTTACGGTGCCAAAAAGCAGATTTATACGCCCGCAGAGCAAGACGCACCGGGTTGAGCGAAAACAGCCTGAAATAACCCCTAGTGGGCAGGCTGGTGAACACCCCAACCCGCCCAACACAGCGATTATTTGCTTCTTTGTTACGGCAACTAGCTACGCGCTACGTGGTGCGGCGGCGGCGCGGACGAGGCTTCGCCGGGGCACGCTCAAAAAGCGCCACCGACTCCACATGATGCGTATTCGGGTACATATCAAACGCCCGAAGCTGCACCATGTCCCAACCCAGCTCACGCAAAATACCGGTGTCACGACCCAGGGATGCCGGGTCGCACGCCACGTACAGAATACGCTTGGGGTCCAGCGCATCCAGGCGTTCCAAGGTGGTTCGGTTCGCACCCTCACGGGACGGGTCAAGGACCACCGCATCAATGGCGGGGATTTCACCAAACTCAAGGGCGGTCTTCAAATCCACCAGGTGGCGTGCCACGTCGCCGCGAATCACCTCAATGCGGGTGTCCGCAGAGTTCTCGGTGCGGGAGCAACCATCCGGCGCGAAGTTCGAGCGCGCGTCCTTATGGGTCACCGGGGAACCCTCAATGCTGACGACGGTACCCGTTGCGCCCACAGCGTCCGCGAGCGCGGCGGTGAACAGGCCCGCGCCGGCGTACAGGTCGAGGGTGCATTCGCCTTCCTGCGGGCGGAGCATGGTGAGCATGGTTCCGACCATGGTGGAGGGGGCGGCGCGGTGAATCTGCCAGAAACCGCCGGCGGACACCTGGTAGCTGAATCGGCGGGAGCCGAAGGTGACTTCTTCGGTAACGGAGCGCAGGCCCGCGCCGAGCAGCTGGTCGCCTTCGGGTACGCGGCGGTAGGGGCTGTGGGCGGAGCCGGGGCGGCCGCGCTTGGGCTTGCCGTTGGAAGTGGGCTGCGGGGTGAAGAAGAGGGAAATCTTGCGCTTGGCGAGCAGTCCCCAGGCGTCGGATGCCTGCTGTTCGATGTCCTTGGCGACCTCTTCGATGGAGAAGCGGGGGTCGACGATGAACTGCAAGAGGACCCTGCCGCGGGAGGAGACGGTCGCCTCGACTTCGCGTACACCGCGCAGGTTCAGCTTCTCAAGCTCTAGGTTGCGCAGTTCGGTGGCGGCGAGGGGAAAGTCGATGACCGGTACGGGCTGGGAGGCGCGGTAGGGGTGCATGCCGATGCGCCAGGTGACGGCGGAGTTCTCATTGCCGCTGTTCTTCTGGTTGCCTGGCTTATCGCCGGGCTGGGTGCGGACCTTGGTCACGTTGTAGCGCACGCGGGTACGCCAGGACAGGCCCTCGTTGTTGTCGCGCAGGGGTAACTCTTCAACGATGAGGTTGGTCAGCAGGGGCGATTCGAGGGGCAGGCCGCCCAGTCGGTTGATTTGGGTGCGGACGATATCGGTCTTGTAGCGTCGCTGCTCAGCCAGGCTGATGTGGCCGTATTCCATGCCGCCGAGCAGCTCGGGTACGCCGGTTGCTGCGGCGCGTTCCTCTTCGGTGGCGAGCGCATCCGCCTGAATCCAGGGGTGGGGGCGGCGCGCCAGGGAGGGTACGGGTACGGAGATGACGTCTGCGAAGTAGAAGCGGCGCTTGGGGCCGATTGCGGTGATGCGGACTTCTGCCTGTTCGCCGACGATGCCGTGACGCACAAAGATGACGCCCTGTTCGGTGCGCGCTACGAAGGCGCCACCGTGCGCAGGTGCCTCACAGGTGACGGTGAGGGTCTGCCCGACGCTGTATCCGTCTACGTTGTTGGAGGCGGCAGGCGTGGTAGCAGTGTGGGTCACAGCATTGTCTCCTAAAGAATCACTTAATGTGAACTATTTTACACCGGATTGTACCTTTACTCCGGTTCCGACGCCCCACAAGGGGCGCCTCATCAGTCGCAAAAGGCAAAGTCCAGGCGCTATGCGGGGTGCTCAAGCAAAGTTGCAGGGCAATTGACCGGGCTGGGCACCGAGCAATTATTTCTGGGCGCTAGGCAATTTTTCTGGGTACCGGGCAATTATTTCTAGGTACCAGGCGATTATTACGGCTGGCGTTTCTTCTCGCGCGCCACAGCGTCCGCCTCGTGCAGGCGGCCGCGGTACACCGCGTGGCGGTTGCTCTGAATCAGTTCACGGCCGCCACCGGCAGAACGAGTAATCTTCGGGGCGACAGCTGCCGTTTGGTCCTCTGCTTCTACCGTTGATTCTTCGCTGTGTAAACGCTGATCAAAAATCTCATCATACACCTCATCCTCGTGCATCGCCCAGGGCACGGTTGCCGTCATGACACCCGGCTCGTGCAGAAGCGCCCGCTTGAGGCGGCGCACCGTGCGGCGGTGCAGAAGACGCTGCCACCAGTGCTCCACCACGAACTCCGGCAGGTACACCACCAAAATATCGCGCGGCGACTTCTTGCGGCGGCGGCGAATATACGAGACGACCGCATCCACGGTGTTACGGTACGGCGAATCAATGACGGACAGCGGCACCGGAATACCGAGGGCGTACCAGCGCTTCTTCACAATCTCCAGGGCGGCGCGGTCGTTGTTGACCGTCAGCGCCTCAATCGTGGAGGGGCGACCGGCACGCGCATAGGAGAGGGCACGAACCGCCGGGCGGCGCACACGCTCCACGTACACGATGGCGTGCACACGCGAAGGCAGTGCCGCCACATCCGCAACGGATTCGGCGTTCAGGGGGACGTCCAGGGCGGCATCCACCGCATCGTAGTGGCGGCGAGTCACAACCATACCTCCAACCATCAGGGCAATCATTCCAAGGGAGAGCCACGCACCGGCGGCGAACTTCGTCACCACGACGATGACCAGCACCGCGGCGGTTACGACCACACCCACCACAGAGACAGCGATATCACGAATCAGGGCGCGGCGCGGCATCTGCGCGAGGGTAATACGCAGCAGACGCATGCGGTAGCGCACCACCGCCAGCTGCACCAGCACCATGGACAGGCACATGCCCACGATGTACAGCTGAATCAGCGAGTACACGTCCGAACCGAAAACGGTGGTGAGGAAAATTGAGAATGCCGACAGCGCCAGCACACCGTTCGCGTACAGGCCGCGTGATTCCACGCTGCGGAAGAACACCGGCAGGTACTGGTAATCAGCCAGCGACGAGGCAATCACCGGGAATCCCGTAAACGCAGTCAGCGAGGCAATAATCAGCACGCCCACCGTGGCAAACACCAGCAGCTGCGCGAAGAACGGCACACCCTGATAAATCGCCAAAGCCACCTGGTACAGCGCCGGCTTCTGGTGGAAGTACTCCCCCGGCGTGTGCCCGTCAATGAACAAGAAACGGGTCGTATCGTGCACCATGTGCACGCGGGTTGCCGCCGCAAAACCGAGCAGGCTCACCAGCAGGACCGAAGTAATCAGGCCCATCAGCATCATGGTGACCGCCGCATTATATTTCTTCGGGCGGCGGAAATACTTCACAGAATTAGAGATCGTAGAAACACCCGAGAACGCCACCAACCCGGCGGAGAAAGAACGCGCCAGAAGCAGCACCAGCGCCAAGCCTTCCATGGCATGATCCTGGTATTCGGGGGCAATCACGTAGGTTGCCGATTCAGCCAGCGGCAGAGTACCCGTAGCGGCACGAATCCAACCCACAATGAGGGTGACCCCCAACAGCGCCAAGAAAACGTACAGCGGCCAGTACGCAATCTTTCCCAGCAGCTGCACGCCGCGCAACGCAAACAGCGTCAGGGCAACAATGAGCAGCACCGCAATGAGGGTGCGCCAATCCTGAATCTGCGGGTACAGCGCCACCAAAAACGAGGACGCCGAAGACATCGAAACCGCCACCGTGAGTATGTAGTCCATCAGCGAGGATGCACCCATCACAATCGAGGGCAACGCACCCAATTTGCGGTGCACCAGCTGAATATCGCCCTCGGAAGCAATCTGATTAATGTTGTAGCGGTAGGTGCCAATCACCAGCAGACCCACCATCGCCACACCCAAACCAATCCAGGGCGAAAAAGCGAGCGCAGAGGCACCCGCGGCGGCAAGGGTCAGAATCATCTGGTCGGCGGCGTAGGCGACCGAGGAGATACCGTCGGCACCGAAAAGAGGCAGGGCGTAGCGCTTCGGCAGCGCGACTGCCGAAAGATTTCGCGTGCTGACCGGCTGACCGGTCAGGGCGATGCGCATCTTATCCCAACGATTCCTCACGCTGTTAAGGCTATCGGTCGCGGCTTCAAAGCTCAATTTTATTCAGCCGAATAGTGGGCATTGCGAGCGGAATATCACGGAGCCTCGGCGCGGAACCTCACCCGCCCATTACACTGGTAGAGGTAGGCGGTAACGCCTTATCGACACAAAACATCAACACATTCGGAGGGTTGTATGCCTCACTTCGTCATTATGGGTGCCGGACGCGTGGGCGTCATGTTGGCGCGCACTCTGGAAGCTTCGGGGCATACGGTCGCCGTCATCGACCAGGACGAACGCGCCTTCCAGCCGTTGCGTAAGGGCTTTGAGGGGCGTCTGGTGACCGGTGTTGGCTTCGATGAGGACGCCCTCAAGCGTGCCGGTATTACCGAGGCGTACGCTTTTGCCGCCGTCTCTTCGGGCGATAACTCGAATATTATTGCCGCCCGTGTGGCACGCGAAATGTTCAAGGTGAAGAACGTTGTGGCGCGCGTGTACGACCCGAACCGCGCCGAGTTCTTCCAGCGCATGGGTATTCCCACGGTCGCTTCGGTGCGCTGGTCCACCGACCAGGTGCTGCGCCGCCTGCTACCCGAGCAGGCGCTCAAGGGCGACTTCCGTGAACCCTCGGGCCGCCTCATGCTCACCGAGATTCCGCTCGACGACGGTTGGGCAGGCCACGCCCTGACCAGCATCGAAAGTGCCGCCGGGGTGCGCATTGCCTACATCACCCGCTTCGGCGAGGGCATGCTCCCCCGCCCGGACAGCGCCTACCAGCAGGGCGATAGCGTGCACGTCATGATGCGCACCGACGACGTTGCGGAAGTAACCCGCATTCTCTCCCGCCCGCCGCGCGTTGAAGACGAAGAAGCAGAGGCTGAGGGGGACTACGCTCCCGCTTCGGGCCACCGCAAGCATCCGCACCGCAAGCATCCCCACGGCCCGAAGAAACCCGCCGAGCAGAAGCACAACGACGGCCCCGTCATCGAGCATGAATTCCACCTCGGTGACACTCCCCCGGAGCTGCCCGATCCCCTCGAACTCATCGGCCGCCATCGTGACCACTCGAAAGGTGAGAAGTAAGTGAAGGTCCTCATTGTTGGTGCCGGTTCCGTGGGCGCCTCCATCGCTAAAGAGCTCATGATGAACGGCCACGACGTGACCATCATCGACTCCAAGCCCGAAGTCAAGAAACGCGCCGATTTGCCCGGCGTGCGCTGGCATATTGGTGACGCCTGCGAGCTGTCCGTGCTACGCCAGGTGCACCCGAACAAGGCGGACGTGGTCGTTGCCGCAACCGGTGACGACAAGGCAAACCTGATGGTGTCCCTGCTGGCTCGTAGTGAGTTTGGTGTGCCCCGCACCGTGGCGCGTGTGAACAACCCGCGTAATGAGTGGCTTTTTGATGACTCCTGGGGCGTGGATGTTGCCGTGTCCACCCCGCGCCTGATGACCGCCCTCGTCGAGGAAGCCGTGGAAGTCGGCGACGTGGTGCGCCTGCTGACCCTGCAGGCTGGCGGCGCGACCCTTGCCGAGTACACTGTGCCGGACGGCCACCCCGTCATTGGTTACCGCGTGGACCACGTGCAGTGGCCCGTCGATACGGTGCTCACCGCCATCCTGCGTGACGGTGCGCCGATCCCGCCCAGCGCGGATGTGGCGATTGAGGGCGGCGACGAGCTGTTCTTCATCACGACCATCGCCGGTGAGGACCAGATTCGCGCGCTGTTCGCATAGCACTATTCGCGTAGCACTGTTCGCATAAGCGTTGCGAGGCGTGCTTCTCCCCTAGCTTTGAGGCGTGGCTCTCCCCCAGGTTTGAGGAGGCGAAAGCCCTGGTCACCCATACGGGTACCAGGGCTTTCGCCTACTTTTATGAAACCATTTCGTGAAGTTGCGGGGCGTGCCTTAGCGGTTCCCAGAACCTTCATGACCTTCAGGGCCTTCAGACTCTACGGTTATCTCAGCTTCTTCAGCATTCAACGCCTCAGCGTCCGCGCTGACCAGCCCCTCCTCGGGAGCCGAAACACGCCACGCCAGCCACACGCCCAAAGCGTACAGCGGCAGACCCATAATCAGGCGGGTCGCGCCCAGCGCCTCCACATTATTCGCGAAGTACAGGGGTACCTGCACGGCAAGGCGCAGCATCATCAGCACGGTAATAATCCAGGTGGCAAGCATGTACTGGCGCAAACGCACCGGGTTCTGGCGCCAGCTCAGCGCCTCACCACGAATGACCGCGAAAATCAGACCCATCAGCGGCCAACGCACCAGCATCGACAGCAGATACGCCAGGATGTACACGCCGTTCGTCCAGAAGCCCACCACAAAGTAGTCGCTCGCATTACCGGTACGGTACGCGGCAAACGCACAGATCGCCACGCCCACCAGACCGGTCAGCGCACTCACCAGCTTAGAGCCCTGCACCAGGCGAATCAGCGTGAACACGCCCGCCGCAGCCAACGCCGCAATCAGGGACAGGTTCAGTTCCTTCGTCACGGTGAACAGCACCAGGAACGCCACCGCGGGCAGGGAGGATTCCACCAGGCCGCGCCAGCCGCCAATAGCGTGCAGAATATCCACGTCGCCGTTAGCGGTGCGGCGCATATTCGCGCCCATGGAGGCGCTCAGGCTCTGCGCCAGCTGATTCTCCTCCCGCGCCGGGGCATCTGCGGGGTTAGCGTTCGGATCGGGCTGGGTCGAAGACTGCTCAGCGCTCATATTTTCCCTTCTCCACAAAGAATTGCGGCACAATCTCATAGCGCGGGTTATAAATCACCGGCTGATGCGCCCTCACAGACACCACCCCGGAACAGCGCAGCAGCGCACCGGCATGCACGCCGGGCACCATCTGCTGGCCCTGCCACTTGAGCATGACCCTATCCCCCGGATTGAACGGCGCATAGGGCGGGAAAGACACCTCGTGCGGTTCCTGCACCGCCACGGTCGCCAAAGAGGCCGTGTTCAGGTGGTGTTGCTTCTCGGGGTCCTCGGATTCCTCCTCGAAATCCTCACCGGGCGGCTCCACAATCGGCATACCAATCAGCGCCAGCGGGCTCGACCACTGCAGCGGCTTCGACTTAGCCACCACCAGCTCGGCACGGTACATCGGCTTATCCTGGGCGGTCGGCAACCACACCTGCTCCACGCGTCCGGCAAGGCGTACGCGAAAGCGCTCGGGGTACCCGGGAGCAAGAATCTGCTCCTCAGGAACCGCGAGCGCACTCGGGTAGTTCGAGAACTCAGGCATTAGCCAATCTCGGTAATCTCAGGGCCGCGGCGAGGCATCGGGCGCAGCTTGCTGTGCTCGTTCTCGGTTTCTTCCTCGACGGCGGGCTCTTCCTCAGCCGCAGCAATCAGGTCGGCGGGCAGAGTCATGGGCAGCAGTTCACGCGGCGGGCGCGGGTCGTCGCCACGGTCCACCACGACGGTGCGGAATACTTCCTCCACGGAGGCGGCAGCCTTGTCGTCACCGAGCACAGCCGCGCCGGAGATGACGCCGCGCAGGAACCAGCGGGGGCCGTCCACACCCACGAAGCGGGCGATGCGCTCGCCGGGCTGGCCGTCCGGGGTGACGGCGGGCAGGCGGGTGAGCATCTCGGCACCGAAGACGCCGGCGTAGATTTCGACAACGCCGCCCTGGGATGCGACGGACTCGGTCAGGTCGTGACGGATGTCGTCCCAGATGCCGGTGGTGCGCGGTGCGGCGAATGCCTGCACCTGCAGGGTTGCGCCGTCGCGGGTGATGGTTGCGGCGATCACTGCGCCGGTTGCGTCGTCAGTTTCGAGGCGCAGGTTCATGCCGTCGAGCAGCTTGATGCGCAGCGCACCCAGGTCGACGTAGTCTTCGAGGTCTTCGGCGGTGACTTCTTCAATATCGTGCGGGCCGTTGACGCGGTCGTACTTGATGACCTCGGGAGAGTTCTCCTCTTCCTTCAGCTCCTCAACCTCGACGTTGGTTTCCTCAATCTCTTCGGCGACAGCCTTGTCGATGGCGGCCTTTTCAGCCTCCTCGGCGTGCTTCTTCTTACCAAATCCGAACATGGTATTCCTACTTTCACCGCACGCAGGGTGCGGGGGTTTCTTCTCTTCTCTCGTGCGGCAATCGCGGTGAGAGCAGACTAGTGGATTCCGCTGGAGCCGAAGCCGCTGGAGCCGCGTTCGGTCTGTTCCAGTTCATCCACCACGGTAAAGGTTGCGTGCTCGTACTTCTGAATGACCAGCTGGGCGATGCGGTCGCCGCGCTGCACGTGGAAGGACTTGGTCTTGTCAGTGTTGAGCAGGGTGACCATCAGTTCGCCGCGGTAGCCGGAATCAACGGTGCCGGGTGCGTTCACGATGGTGATACCGTTCTTGGTCGCCAGGCCGGAGCGCGGGTGCACCAGACCAACGTAGCCTTCGGGCAGGGCGATTGCTACGCCGGTGGGGACGAGGGCGCGTTCGCCCGGTTCCAGCTCGAAGTCGATGCGGGAGCGCAGATCAGCGCCGGCGTCGCCGGGCTTTGCGTAGGCGGGTGCGGGCAGCTCGGGGTCGAGCAGCTTAATGTGGACGTTTACGGGGGTCATCATGGTCAATACTCTAACCTTTCGCGGGTGTCTGTGCCATCACCTCGCGCTGTGTTGAGGCTCTACTGCGGGGTGTTTTCGTTACGTGTTCGCGTTCAGCGCGTGCCACAGCGTGCCGTGTTAGGCGCAAACGCGGCGCTGTTCTTGCGTGCGCTTTCACATACGCGCTTTCACATGCTCAACGGCACATACTCAACGGGGCGGGTGCACTCGGCACTCGCCCCGTCATGAGGTGTATGTCGGGTGGGTGTTAGCCCTTCCCTAAAGTTTTAGCCCTCGCACTCGATGCAGTAGGACAGGCCGCCCTCTTCGCGTGCAATCTGCGAGCGGTGGCGCACCAGGAAGCAGGATGCGCAGGTGAACTCGTCGTCCTGAGCGGGCAGAACAACAACGTTCAGCTCCTCGTTGGAGAGGTCAGCACCGGGCAGCTCGAAGCTTTCTGCTGCGCTGTTCTCGTCTTCGTCCACCGCACCGGACTGCATCTCGGAACGGCGGGCGTTCAGCTCCTCGTAGGACTCTTCGTTCTGCTCTTCGTCCTGCTTGCGAGGTGCATCGTAATCAGTTGCCAAACTTTCACGCTCCGTTGGTTCTGTGGCTGTGTGTTGGGACTAGGCCACGCTGGTTTATTGAGTGCTCTAGGTGCCGCCGGTGTGTAATTAACCCTGACGGCATGCCAGGTATTGTTCACCATTGGCACCCTATTTGTCTAATCCTGGGTAGGCTTTGGACTGTTTAGGCGTCACATTCTATCTTTTTCGGTGCGGAAAGTACATGTTTTTTTGGTGAAAATCCCGCCTCCGCTACTGATTTACCGCGCTTTCACGGTACCCTGGTAGGTAGTTTGCGTTCCGTGCAACACATTCACGAACGCGTCCGGTTCACCTATGGAGGTTCTCATGCTTGAACTGCGTCTGATTGGCGTTCACGATGACGGCGAAAATCTGGTGCTTGAGTCTGCTGACGGCACCCGCTTCTTGCTGCCGATTGACGCGAACCTGCGCACGAGCATCACCAAGGCTCGCCGTATTCAGCCCGCCCGCGGTCTGGGCGCTAAGGGCACCTTCGGTCCGCGCGATATTCAGACCCGTTTCCGTCAGGGTGCCTCCGTTGAGGAAATCGCTGAAGAGTCCGGTTGGGAGCCGGAGCGCGTGCGCCGCTACGAGTGGCCGATCGTTGCTGAGCGTGCCCACATTATTCGTGCCGCTCAGAGCGTGAAGATTGGTCGCCGCAGCTCCGCTTCGGGTACCGCGCAGATCCCCGTGACCCTGAGCGCCCGCATTGAGGAAGTCTCCGAGCGTTACGGTTTTGAGGACGCAACCCAGGACTGGACCACCCGCCAGCAGGAGAACGGCCAGTGGCGCGTTGAGCTTGATATTGCGCTGAAGGATTCGGTGCGTCAGAACCTGCCCGCGCAGGTCGTCTTCCCCGCACGTTGGGTGTATAACCCGGCGAACCAGGGCCTGTACGCGTCGAATGAGGCGGCGTACTTCCTGATGGGCAATAGTGAGGACGCTGTTGCCGCCGCCGCGAAGAAGGCTCCCGTGGAGGTTCCTCCCGCCCGCCTGCCGAAGGCACCCGAGCCCGCACCGGCACCCCTTACTTCCTCTGAGAGCGCTGATGAGCGTAAGCTCAAGGAGCTTCTGGAGCGTGCCCGCTCGGTGCGCCCGGCACAGGTTGAGGAGCCCGAGGTGTTCGTGCACCGCGAGTCTGCCCAGCCCGCTGAGCCTGTAGCACCGGCTGCGCCTATTGCGTCTGCGCCCGCTACCCCGGCAGCACCTGCGGCTCCGGCGGCGCCCGAGCCCACCGCAGAAACCACCGTAGAAACCACCGACCCGCTGGCTGTGGATTCGGAAGCACCCGTTGACTCCGTTCCGGTCGAGTCCTTCACCCTGGCGGCACCCATCGAGGACGCACCCGCCGCTGAGGTTGCCAAGGTGCCCGCTGCCGAGGCACCGGCTACTGAAGCACAGCCTGAGCCCGCCTCCGCCGTGCCTGCATCTGAGGAGAAGCCCAAGCCCTCCTCCTCGAAGAAGCAGCGCGTGAGCGTTCCGGCATGGGATGACATCATCTTCGGTAGCCGCAAGTAAGCGCCCTCGCGCCGCTCAATAAAGGGCATCTGGGCGAGAATATCTAGACATACGAAAACCGCTGGTTATTCACCCGAATAACCAGCGGTTTTCTATGCCCTCTGATGCTTTAGAAGACTAGTACTTTAGAAAGTCTTGAGCATGCGCAACGGCACCAGACGCTCAGCGTCCGTCAGCGAACCGTGCTGACCAACCATGTGCAGGGCACGCTCCTGATAGTGGCGCATATCGTACAGCGCCCAATCGTCGCGAGCGCACACCATCAAATCGCCAATGCGGCCGCGCGCCGCATCCGTAATGACCGGGCCGAAGTAGCCGGCACGCATCAGTTCGCGAGAATCAATCACCCAGGCACGCTCGCCCCAGTACTGCGCCCAACGCTGAGCGGTGGCGGTGCGTGCCGCCTCCGAGGTGTCTTCCAGGTACAAGTGCACGGCGCGCGGTTCACCGGCGGTCATTGCGATGTTGCGGGTCAGCTCCTCCACGCCCGAGTAGTCGATGCGCTGATGCTCGGGCACGTTCACCATGCCGTGATCGGCGGTCACGAAGAGTGCCGCCCACGCCGGGGCGCGCTCCGCAAGACGCTTCAGCGCCGAG
>ERZ773008.1340-NODE-1340-length-17508-cov-27.001318_pt1 | contig 17508 bp, 14 predicted proteins | sample MGYA00580664_ERZ773008 | MGnify/ENA primary metagenome ERZ773008 (study PRJEB29015, sample SAMEA2738016) | human oral metagenome | biome: human oral; feature: human-associated habitat; material: dental | place: China | collected 2048 ... | reverse complement strand
TTGAAGGAAATGAGCCGAGCAAATCTCGGTGTGTTTGAAGCCAACTTGTTGGCAAGTTTGCCGAATTTGCAGCGAATGTCAATTTTTCATCGTTAAGAAATTTAGTTAGCAATGAACTATTTTTTACTACATTTATTAGTCTTTAGCTATTAATTTACAAGGAAGCTATAATTGCAATTAATACTTCCAAAATGGTAGTCAGTAGAGTGATAAAATATATTAAAAACTGATATATTGTTATTAATATCATTGGAATAAGAATACAGCAAATACTAAATATAGTAAGATACATTAATATTTTATAAGAAATTTCTATAAATTTTTTTAATCCATTTTTGATATTTGAAAAATCATATCTACCTTTAAATTCAAATTCTTTTGGATAATTAATTTTATCCTCTAATAAATCAACTAAATTTTCTATTTTATCTGAAACAGAGTTTAATATTTTTTTAGATTTTTCTAATATATTTTTTAAAAAATCTAATTTTATTGTTAAAATTTTTTCCTTTATTTTTTTAGATTTTTCAATAATTTTTTGAGGGAATTCTTCTAAAAATTTTACTTTATTGGAACTGAAATTATATACTTTTTTAAAATCATTATACAGCATAAATAAAATACTAATAAAAGCTATCATAATTAAAAATTGAGTTGTTTCCAATGGAAAAATTTTAAGATTTTTATCAGAGAAATCTATTAAAAGTACTATGATTAAAGCACTCAAAAAAATTAAAAAACTATATAAAATTATTCTCAACAGAATTTTTAAAATATTTTTTAAAATATTATTTTTAACTAAATTCTCTGGAAATTTTAATTTATTCAAACTAAAAATTAGTCCATATTTTAATTGACTACAAATTATCAATATCAAAAAAGTACATAATATAATAAGTAAAAATGAGGATACTCCTCTTTGAAAACTATTTATACCTTCATTATATATAATATATAAAGCTGTGATAATTATTGGAATAAAGAAAATAATAGAAATATATAATATTATTCTCAAAAAAAATTTTATTCTGTCCTTAAATTTTGCCATTATTGCTCCTAATTTTATTCTAATCTAAACTTCCCCTTAGCAATAAAATTATTTATGTATCTAGCTGTTCCTATTCTTTTATTTAACTCATTATGAGTGATAGGAATTAAAATCTTGTCTTTAGCATCTGGAAAATTGACATCTTTCATTTCAATATAACCATCATTATATTCCCCTAACCATTTTCCAAAAAATCCAGAGCTTTCTCTACCTATTATTAAGCCTACTTCTATATCTTTATCAAATTTTTTTCTATCTCTCCTAGTTTTAGCATAGATTGCAAGTGGTTTGAAAATTAAATCAATAAAAGGGAATGTTCTTTTTAATCTTCTATGTAGTGTAGAATCGTTTATTGGAGATGAGAGTAAGATAATTTTATCAACTATTCCTTTTACCTCTTCCAATTTCAAAGTTTCTCTTATTAAAACTCCACCAAAACCAAAACCTATTAAAACAATTTCGTTTTGTTTATTAATCCCCTTTTCTTTTAAAGATAATAAATATTCCTTTAAAATTTTTATTGACATTTCAATAGGAGGAAAAGTTAAAGGAAAATTTAGATTATCAACTGTATATCCCATATTCATTAAATTATTTTCTAAATCTTCCATATCTTTATAATTTCTAAAAAAACCGTGAATAAGTGCTATTCTATAATTCATGTTAAACACCTTTTTAAATATTTTAATTAAATATAGCTTCAACAAAATCTTTTGCATTAAATTCAATTAAATCTTCAATTTTTTCCCCTAAACCTATAAATTTAATTGGTTTTTTAAGTTCTTCTGAAACTGAAAAAACAATTCCACCTTTTGCTGTCCCATCAAGTTTTGTTACTATAAAACCTGTTAAGTCAGTAACTGAATTAAATTCCTTTGCTTGATTCAGTCCATTTTGTCCTGTTGTTCCATCAATAACTAATAAAGATTCATACTGTTGTTCTCCAATTTTTTTCTTAATAATATTATTGATTTTTTCAAGTTCTCTCATAAGATTTGCTTTATTATGTAATCTTCCAGCAGTATCAATTATTACAACATCAGCTTTTGTTGACTCAGCTCTACTTAAAGTATCATACACAACAGAAGCTGGATCAGCCCCTTCTCTTCCTTTTACAATATCAACATCAGCTCTTTTTGCCCATTCTTCAAGTTGTTCAACTGCTGCTGCTCTAAATGTATCCCCTGCACCTAAAAGAACTTTTTTACCAAGTTTTTTATATTTTAATGCAAGTTTACCAATAGTTGTAGTCTTTCCAACTCCATTTACACCAACAATTAAAATTACATTAATTTTATTATCTTTTAAATAAATTTTACTATCTTGTGATAATAAAAATTCAGACATCAATTTTTTTAAAACTTCATATACTTTTTCTGTATTATCAATCTTATTAGACTTAACTTCTTTTTCTAATTGATTAATTAGATTTGTTGTCATATTAAGTCCAACATCAGATTGTAATAATAAATCTTCTAATTCTTCATAAATAGAATCATCAACTTTACTTTTAGAAGTAAATATATTTTTCAATTTTGAAAAAAATCCATCTTTACTCTTAGTGAGTCTTTGAGAAATATTAACCTTTTGATTTTCTTCTTTCTCTTCTTCAATTTCTACTTTATTTGATTCTTTTTCAATAGTTTCTTTTTCTTTATCAATTTGTTCTTCTATTTCTTCTTTATCTTTTTTTCCAAAAAGTTTATCAAATAAACCCATTTATTATAACTCCTTTATTAATAGTTTTCCCAATCTATACCTTGTTCAAAAAAATTGTATGGTAGATTTGCATGAATTTCACCAGTTTTTATATTATAATTCCAACCGCCATCATTTGTTACTTTTTTAAAATTTTCAACTAAATATACTTTATTTGACTCAGTTAAATCTTTAAAAGTTGGAGTTTTGGGTAGACTGCTTTCTCTCAAATAATCTTTAAAATAGATTTTTTCTCCATCTTTTTCATAATAAATACTCTCAAGTTTTTCATCAGAATTTGCTAAAACTAAGTCAGGAAATGTCCCTGTTGCCTTATAATATTCATCTATTGCCACTCTCATAGTTTTTATATCTTTTAGTAATAATTTTGGTAGATCCACTTCTTCATTTTTAGTTCTAAACATTGAAATAAAAACAAAAATCATCAAAGCAACAATAGGTATCAATGTTAGAAAAGAAAAAGTTGAAAATCTTTCCATAAAAAAGTTTTTCTTTTTTATATTTGTTTTATTTATATTTTTCATACTATCTTCTAGGACTTATAAAGGCTTTCCTAATTGATATATCAATTTCTTCTGGTAAAGTAATTTGAATATTAAGTGGTCCTCTTTTTACTGATACCCAAGCTAAACCTTTAAATACTAGCTCCTCTCCTGTATTAATTGTTAAAGTTTTATTTACTTTTTTATGTTTATTATATTCTTCTTTACAACATTCACAAGGTATAGTAAAGAAATTTCCAGCTTCTAACTCCCTAGCCTTTTCTATTGTAGTTTCATGAAATTGCACATCTTTTGCAGCATAAATAGAAAATATAGGTTTGATCTCTTCATTGTTTAAAATTTTAAATTTAACTAGATTTCCTATCATTATCATTCTATTATACTTCGCTTTAAATGTTTTTCTTGAAATTTCTCCTGACGGAATAATTTTTTGGGCACAGTTATCACATACTAAATCAGAAGCTCTACCCTCTGGAATCAGACCAGGAGTATCATATAAACCAATATTAGTAAATGGAATCATATTTAAAGTATTTTTTATTGTCGTACCTGGATATTTTGAAACTGTTGCAATTTTTTTTCCTAAAAGTCTATTTATAACACTAGATTTTCCAACATTTGTAACACCAATAACCATAGCATTTACACCATCTGGATAAAAATGTTTGATTTTTCTAAAAATACCATTTACTCCATAACCATTTTTGGTACTAACTATTGCTATATCAAGAGGTAAAATACTTTCTTCTGCGAGTCTATCCTTTACCCAGTTAGCAACTTCTGATGGATGCTTTTCATCAGGAATTAAATCTAATTTATTGACTACAACTATTGAATCTTTTTCTCTTAAAATATCCAAAATTTCAACATCAAAAGAACCTTCAAAGTCTATAATGTCAAACACTGCAATAACAAGTTTAACATCATCAAGGAGTTTTCCCACTTCATTTCTATAATCTTCTCTTGTCATTTTATTTACAGAATATTTTCCATAATGTTTTAATTGGAAACACCTTTGACAATACATATCTTCCTTAGTATTAATAGGTTTAGGAGTATATCCTTGTAAATTTTTATCAGTGTTTTGTAATTCTACACCACAACCTACACATTTTTTTGTCATAAAATCTCCTTTTTACATAAATCTTCATATATATCCAATAGTCCAATACTTTTTAAATCTAATAACTTTGCTAGATATTCCTTAGGCATACCATTCTTTAACATATATATACAAAAGGAATGTCTAAGGGTATATGGGCTAATTTCTTTCTGTAAATTAGCTTTTTCTGAATATTTACTTATTAATCTTCTAACAGAACGATCTGTCAGTCTCACATTAGAATTATTTACAAAGATAATATTTGAACTATCTCTTTCTTTAAATTTCTCTTTTTTAGCAATAAGAAATTTCAAATATACTTCTTTACAAGTTTGGCTAAAATACAAAACTTTTGAAGTTTTATTTTTTAAAAGATAAATTTCTCTTTTTTCCAAATTAAAATTTAATTCTCCCAATGAAAGTAATTCTGCCACAGTCATTCCACTTGAATATAGAAGTTCAAACATAAGTCTATCCCTAAGTATATTAAAACTTTCTTCTTTCATTGTTTCTCTTAAAAGAGCGATTTCATTATAGTTTAGATATTCAATTTTTTTTTCATTATTTTTCATACTCTCTATTAAAATTTCTTTTCCTTTTTCTTTTAAATTATTATTTATGAGGTATTTATAGAATTTTTTAATAGATGAAAGTCTTCTATTATAAGTAGAATTTGATAAATCAACAGCTTTTAATTCAACTAAGTATTCCTTAATTACTAATTCATCTAATTTATCAAGAGTAGTAATATTTTTTCTATTAAGATATTCTAAAAATTGATTTAAGTCTTTCTTTATAGAAATGACAGTATTATTTTTTTTATTTTCTTCAAATTCTAAATAATATATAAAATTTTTTATAGCTTTTTCAATATTTATTTTCTCAATCATTTTTTATTATACACCTTTTATAGAATTTTTTAAATATTCAATAGCTCTTTCAGATAATTTTCTATATTTTTCTTTTTTATCTCTTATATTTTCATCTAAATTTCTTATAATTCCAAAATTTGCCCCCATAGGTTGAAATTTTTTCTTTTCTTCTGTTATATAATTTACTATTGCTCCGATTTCTGAAATATCTTCTAAAATAAATTCTTCTTTATTTTCTAATCTATTAGCCACATTTATTGCAACATACATTCCAGTGGCTATCGCAGTTACATAACCTTCTCCACCTGTTATTTGTCCTGCAAAATAAATATTGTCTCTATTTTTTAGTCTCAAAGTTTTATCCAAAAGTTTTGTTGAATTGATAAAAGTATTCCTATGCATTACTCCATATCTTATAAATTCTGCGTTTTCTAAACCTGGTATCATAGAAAAAACTCTCTTTTGTTCTCCGAATTTTAAATTAGTTTGGAAGCCCACTATATTATATAATTTTCCCTCTTTATCATCTTGTCTTAATTGAACAACTGCATAGTCCATTTTTTCTGTTCTTGGATTGATAAGCCCCTTCGGTTTTAAAGGTCCAAAAGTCATTGTTTTTTCTCCACTCATTGCAATTTTTTCAATAGGCATACAAGCATCAAATAATTTTTCTTTTTCAAAATTTTTAAGTTCTGCTCTTTCTGCTTTTATAAGTTCATTGTAGAAATTATAGTATTCTTCCTTATTCATAGGACAGTTTATATATTCTCCATCACCTTTTCCATATCTTGATTGAAAATATGCCTTATTCATATTTATACTTTCAAAAGTTACAATAGGTGCAGCAGCATCATAAAAATACAAACTTTCCTCTCCTGTAATTTCACTTATTTTTTCAAAAAGTTTATCAGAAGTCAAAGGTCCACTTGCAATAATTACAATTTTATCATTAGGAATTTCTATAAATTCTTCTTCTATTATTTCTATGTTTTCCATATTTTTTAAAATCCTAGTAACTTCTTCTGAAAAACCATCCCTATCAACTGCAAGTGCTTGTCCTGCTGGAACTCTATTTTTATCAGCTACATCTATTAATAATGAACCTAAAATTCTTAATTCTTCTTTCATAAGTCCAGAGGCATTTTCTAAACTATCACTTCCTAAAGAATTACTACATACTAATTCACAATAATAATCTTTTGAGTGGGCAGGAGTTTTTTTCTTAACTTTCATTTCATATAACTTCACTTTTATTCCTCTTTTAGCTAGTTGATAGGCTGCCTCTGAACCTGCAAGTCCAGCTCCTACAACTATAACCTCTTTTTCCATATATCCTCCTAAAAATATAAATACATTAAATAATTATTTTTTATATTGAATTACATTATAACATTAATTGATAAAAAGGTACTAATTAAAATTTTAGTACCTTTTTATCTTCAATTTATTTCATCTTCATTTTCTATTATTTCTCTTAATTTAGGTTCAAGCCTTTTGATAATACCAGTAACAAGAGCATTTCCCATCATAAAATAACGATTTCTTTTTGGCATTGTATCAGTCCAATTTATAGGAAACATTTGAATTAATTCACATTCTATTGGTGTTAAAATTCTATATTTTTTTATATCTTCATCAAATATGATATGAGAGGATCTATTCAAAGTACTTTCACTTGTTAACATGGTTCTTGCTGGTTCTGTTAAATTATCTGGAAAAGACATAATTCCCTCACTGTAAGTATATTCATGCCCTGTTTTAGAAATTCTATTTATTTTTTTTGCTCCTTTTAAATATTTCCATTTATCAATTTTATCATCTTCTACAATAAATTCATCTAATGTTTTGTTAAAATTTGAAGATATTTTTAATATCTTTCCTAATGAGAAAACTGGTTCAGAAATTTCATTAATAGAACTACTAAAAATATTTCCATTTATCATTACACCAGTATCTAAAAATTTTCCTTCTAGATAATTTTCTGAAACATCAAAAATATCTTTATATTTTTTTAAATTAATTTCTTTCATTATTTCTAAATTTTTAACTGGAAAAATTTTATTAAATAAATTATTATTTAAAATATTCATATCACTTTCTAAAAAAACTTTTGAATAATTTAATTCTTTCTTATGTGCAAATATAAAAACTCTTTTTCTTTTTTGAGGCATTGAATATTCACCAGCATTAAGAACTCTCCACTCTACATTATAGCCCAGCTCATCAAAAGTTTTTAACATAATTGCAAAATCTTTTCCTCTTTTATTTGAGGGAGATTTTAAAAGTCTGTCAACATTTTCTAATAGAACAAAAGGAGTTTCTTTTTCAACTAAAATATCTCTAATATCCCAAAATAAGACTCCTTTTTTACCTTCAATTCCTTTTTCATTTGAAAGAGTTCTTGCTACTGAATAATCTTGACATGGAAAGCCGCCTACTAATAAAGAATGTTTAGGAATAAGAGTTTTTTTAACTTTATTTATATCTTCATTAGAGGTATTTTCTTTTCCAAAACGAGTAACATAACATTCAAATGCATATTGAGCTTTTGTAGAAGGTTCAAATTGATTAGCCCAAATAAACTTCCATTTTCCATTTTCTATAGCTCTATTTTTAGAATTTATTTTAGTAATATTATTTAATCCAACTCTAAAACCTCCTACACCTGCAAATAATTCTATAACTGTTAATTTCATCTTAAATAATCTCCTTTATAGTATATCCTTAATAATTTTTGCAATATAAGTATTATTAAGCCAAAAACATTGATATACCATTTTATCCCCATTTGGCAATAAATCCATATCAGAATCTTTACCATTTCCATATTTTTTTCCATCTATTAAGTAGGCACTTTTACTTGAATGTGGTCTTAAATGAAAAATCTTATGTTCAGATTTTTTGGGTAAATCATTTTCTATTCTTTTTCCATTAAAAGATATTTTAAAATTAACACCTTCTATAAATTTATTTTTATAAGCTTCCCACTCTAATTTTCCTGTTGTTTCTAACTCCTCAATTGGCATATTCCAAAATTTTGCTCCTTTTAATTTGTAAATCTTATCTTCATTTTCTTTAAATACAACAAGCAAAAATCTAGTTTCTGCAAAATAATTATACTCATATGAATTTTCAAATTCTTGTTTTACAAATTCTCTTATACAAATCTTAGGAAATGACATACTTTCTTTTGGGATTCCATTTTTTTCAACTCTTATAGTTTTTATTGTAATATTAGCTTTTTCAAATTCTTCTGAATTTTCTGTATTAACACCTAAAATTTTATTCACTAATATACTGTTTTTTTGTTTAGCAACTTTATTTAATTTAAACTCTGTATACAATTCTTCTTCTGTTTTTCCAATATATTGATTTATTTTATTAATAATGTAATCATCAAAGCTATTATTTTTTAAATCCTCATTTGATAAAATAGAATCATATTTCATTAAATTAGTTTTTACATAGTTATTTAAAATATAAGTCATATAAGACTGTTTTAAAGAAAATGCTCTTCTTTTAGCAGGAATTTCTTTATTATAATATTGAGGTTGTAAACTATCTTTTGCTGTTGCTCCTTTAGTACATGCTCCTAGATATTTTGTATCCCCTTCTGATAATTCATGTGCTTTTCCTTCTCTTATCTTACTTGCTATTTTATAATAATCTTCACAAATAATTTTAAAATCTTTTTCATATAATTTATTACAAATATCAAATAAATTTACAAAACCTATTCTACTTAATGTTCTTAATTGTTCTTTTTTTCTTTCATACCATACCATTAAAATTTTACTTATTTTTTTCTTTAAAGGAGAATTTTCAAATTCAAGAGAAATTTCTTTATTATAAGGTATCATTGTGATAACAAGCCTTTCTCCAGCTCTTAAATCCTCATTTGATGAAACTTTTCTTTCATAAGGAGTTACCTTTAATTCAGTACTTACTTTAGAAAAGTCAGCTTCGGATGTAGAATTAGGTTTATAAAAATAATAATATTCTTCTAACAAAGTTCCTAAGCTACCTTTATTACTAGGATTATTAAAGTAATTGATTTTTTCTTTAAGTGATAATTTATTATCTAAATAATAATTCTCTAAAACATTTTTAAATGTCATTCCTATTAATTTTTGTGAATATTTAAAAATGCTTTCTAAATTAGCATCATCATAAGGCTTATTTTCTTTCATATTTTCTACTTCCATATTTTTATTATTTAAATCTTGTTTATTAATAATAGATTTTTCTAACATTTCTTTACTTATCTTTTTTATATTTTTACATTCAGGATAGCCTGTACAAGCTAAAAATTTACCCCATCTTCCATTTTTAATTTTAAATGGTCTACCACATTTTTCACATTTTCCAGCTTTTTTTAATATTTCTTCTTCTTCTTTTTCAATTTTGTCAAACATATCCTTTAAACATAAAATATCATTTTCTTTTTTTATTGTATTATTATCAATTTTAGTTTTTATTTCCTTTGGAATAGTTTTTCTAATATTATCTTCTTTATAATTCTCACTTTCCAAATATGCACCAAATCTACCATATTTTAATAGTAGTCTTGAACCATTATCTAAAATAATATCAGTTTTTTGTCCTTCTTTTTTCTTACTCAATTCTTCTATTTGTTTTTTTACAAATATCTTACCTTTTTTTATATCTTCAAGAGAAATATCTATACCTTTTAATGAAATATTTTCTTTGCTTTCAGTATCTTGTGAAGCAAGATATCTTCCAAATCTACCAATTTTCATTATCATAGGTTTTCCATTTTTATCAAGAACATCAGATATAACTAATTTTTCTAATTCTTCTTCTACAACAGATTTACATTTTTCTTCATACTTTTGTAATTCAGTATAAAAAACTTTTAATAAATCTATCCAATTTTTATCTCCACTATCAACTTCATCTAATTCATCTTCCAATTTAGCAGTAAATTTTATATTCATAATATTAGGAAAAAATTTATCAAGTTGAGTTTTAACTTCATAACCTATTTCTGTTGGAACAAAACTCTTATTTTGTAATTTTACATATTCTCTCTTTTTTAAAGTATCTATTATACTTGCATAAGTTGAAGGTCTACCAATTCCTTCTGCTTCAAGAGTTTTTACCAATGATGATTCAGTAAGCCTTGCAGGAGGTTTAGTATAATCCTCTTTAATATCCAATTTATCAAGAGTAAATTTATCTCCTTCTTTTATTTCTGGGAAATCTCCTATTGGTAAATCTTCATCTTCTTTAAATACTTTATAGTATCCATCAAAAATTATTTTATTTATACTTCCTCTGTATTGAATTTTATCTTTTTCTAAAATATATTCAAATTGCTCATACTTCATACTGGCCAGTTGAGATATTAAAAACCTTTGCCATATTAGATTATATAACTTGAACTGATCTTTATCTAAATATTGCATTATATTTTGAGGAATTAAATTAATATCAGTCGGTCTAATTCCTTCATGTGCATCTTGTACATTCTTATTATTTTTCTTAGCTTTGGTACTTGTTGAACCTAAATACTCTTTACCAAAATTTTTAATAATATACTCTTTTGCCATTTCTTTTGCCTCATCTGAAATTCTTGTAGAGTCAGTTCTCATATAAGTAATAAGTCCCTTATGTTCTCCTTTTATACTGACTCCTTCATATAGTTTTTGTGCGACTGTCATAGTTTTACTTGCAGAAAAACCTAAATATGATGAAGCTAATTGCTGTAAAGTACTTGTTTTCAATGGTAAAGGTGGATTTTTAATTTTCTTTGTTATTTTAGATGAAATAACTTCATACTTCTTTTTTAAATCTTTTTTTACTCTATCAAGTAATTTTTCATCTTTTAGTTTATCTATTTTCTCATTATCAATTTTATATAGATTTAGATTATATTTTTCATCAAAAATTCCTTTTACATCCCAATATTTTTCTGGAACAAAATTTTTAATTTTATCTTCTAATTCACAAATTATTTTTAGTGCAACAGATTGAACTCTACCTGCACTTGTATTAGGAGAAATAAGTTTCCATAAAAATGGACTTATTTCATAACCTACAAGTCTATCTAAAATTCTTCTAGCTTGTTGAGAATTAACTCTTGATATATTAATTTTTTTAGGATTTTTAACAGCATCTTTTATTGCTCTTTCAGTAATTTCATGAAATTCTATTCTATTTTTTTCATTATGGTCAAGCTTTAATGTATTAGCTATATGCCAAGCTATTGATTCTCCCTCTCTATCAGGGTCAGATGCAAGATATATTTTATCTGCTTTTTTAGCTGCTTCTTTTAATTGTTTAATTATTGGTCCTTTACCTTTGATAGTATGGTAAGAAGGTTTAAAATTATCATTTACATCAACACCTATTTTAGTTTTAGGTAAATCAATTATATGCCCATAAGATGAAATTACTTTATATGTTCTTCCTAAAATTTTTTCTATTGTTTTAGCTTTAGCTGGTGATTCCACTATTACTAATTTATTCTTATCCAACTTTTTAGCCAATTCTAACACCTCTTATTTTAAATTAATTATTTTACAGTGAATTATAACAATTAATTATATTATTTACAAGATTTTTTTATATCTTCCTCCTGTAATACTTTTTATAACTCCCATTATTTCTAATGTCATTAATTCAGCAAGTATTTCTGTTTCTTTAATTTTTGTTTCTGCCAGAATACCATCAAGATTTTTTTCAGATGAAAGACAATTTAAAATAAGTATTTGATTTTTTGTATATTTATTACTATCATTTTTTTCTTCAACTTCCCAAGAGTAATCTTCTAATAATTCATTGATATTTGAAAGAGATTTAGCTCTTGAATCTCTTATAAGATTATTGCATCCTTTTGAATATTCAGAAAAAACATCACCTGGAACAGCATATACATCTCTATTAAATTCTAAAGCTAAATCAGCAGTGATTAGACTACCACCTCTATTTTTACTTTCAACTACTATTGTTCCTTTTGAAAGCCCAGCAATAATCCTATTTCTTTGAGGAAAATTTGATTTAAAAGGTTTAACTCCTGCTTCATATTCACTTAAAATTAAGCCTTTTTCCTCTATTTCTCTATATAGACTTAAATTAGATGCTGGATAAACTATATCAAGCCCAGATGCAATAACAGCTATTGTTTTCCCATCAGTAAGCAGAGAAGTTTTATGTGCTATACTATCAATTCCTTTTGCAAAGCCACTAACTACCGTTATATTGGCATTGGTCATCTTTTTAACCATATATTCACAACATAATTTTCCATAAGAGCTTGGATTTCTTGTCCCCACAACTGCAATTAGTCTTTCTTCTTTTAATAAATCTAAATTTCCTTTATAATATAATTTTAAAGGGGGATTAGAAATTTCTTTTAAACACTCAGGATACACATCATCATTTATTGTAATAAAATTATAATTCATAATCTCACCCACCCTTTATTTTTAATCAATTTTATTTTTTAATATATTGTTAGCTAAGACTCTTAATATTCTAGAATCTCTATATTTAGCTAAGCCTTGGCTAGCAATATTATATGCCTCTTTATTTTTACCCATTTTGAAATACACATCTGCCAGAGCAACGTATCCATCGTGTGCTCCTGTTTTAGAAATATATGTTTGTAAATCATTAACTGCACTGTCATAATTATCTAAATTTCTATTTGCTAAACCTCTACCTAAATAAGATTCTGCAAAGTTTGGATTCATAGATATTGCTTGTGTATATTTTTGTATTGCATTTTCATTTTGCCCCATAAATCTATATGTAGTAGCTGCTCCAAAAACATTTTTAATATCTTTATTGTCTTTTAAGAAGATTTTATTAGCTCTACTGTAATTGTTAAGTAGCATATACTCATTAGCTAGATAAAAGATTCTATCACTATCATAAGAATACATTTCTAAATAGGCATTTAATTCATGTTCATATCTTGCATTTAATTGTCCTACTGAACCACGCCCTGCACTTTTCATTTGTTCATCTAATTGTATTAAACTTTGTGGTCTATATTCATAAAATCCAGCAGTTGTTTTTGGTTGTTCGGGATTTTCTACTGTTTCTCCTCCATCATCAGTACCACTCTCAGTAGAAGTTGAAGTTTCTGTTTGAGTGACTGGTGTTTCATTTCTTTCAGCAGTTATTCCAGTTTCTCTTTCACTTTCTGAAAGACCTATCACTGATATTATTAAAAATAAACTAATTAATATTTTTTTCATAAATTTTCTCCTTAACTATGCTTATTACTTTTCCATCTTTTAATATAGTTACCATTTCGTCATTGATTTCTATATCATCTAAGACATCTATTCTTTTATTTTTTATTTGACTTACAGTATACCCTCTTTTTAAAGTATTTATAGGATTTAAAACTGAAATCTTATCTATTTTTGTTTCAAAAATATTTCTTTTCTGTGATAAAAAACTTTCCATTATTTCTTTTAATTGTATTTCTTTTTCAACTATACTTTCTCTTAAATTATTTATTGTATTTGGAAAATTTTTAAGATGATAATTTTCTACTCTTAACAATAATTCTCTTTTCATATTATCAACATAAGATTTTAATAACTTGGTTATATAAATTTCTCTAGCTTTTAAATCCTCTAACAGACTTTCTTTTTCTGGAACAGAAAGCTCTATTGCTTGTGTAGGTGTTGCAGCTCTTTTATCAGCTGTTAAATCAGATAGTAAGAAATCTATTTCATGCCCTACTGCTGATATTATAGGCTTTTTTGAATTAAAAAATGCCATTGCAACTTCTTCTTCATTAAATGCCCATAAATCTTCTATACTTCCTCCACCTCTACCTGCAATAATAAAGTCTATTTCTTCAATTTTATTTAATGTTTCAATACCTTTTATAATTTCTTGTTCTGCACCAATACCTTGTACTTTTGCTGGATAAATATATATATTTATTGAATTAAATCTTTTTCTTGTTGTTTTAATAATATCTTGGAGTGCTGCTCCTGTTAAAGCTGTTACAACTCCAATATTTTTAGGAAATTTAGGTAAATCTCTTTTATGTTTTTCATCAAAATATCCAAGTTCTGATAATTTTTCTTTTACTTTTTCTAGTTTTGCATAAAGACTACCCAAAGTATTTTGTTTTTCTATGTATCTAACTAAAACTTGAAATTCTCCTCTTACTTCATAGAAACCTACATCACCAAATAATTTTATTAAATCTCCCTCTTTTAAATCCTCAGGAATTCTTTTTAATTTATAATTAAAAGCTGCACATTTAATTTGTGATTTACTATCTTTTATTGAAAAATATAGATGTCCACTTTTATAATAAGTTATATTTGAAATCTCACCTTCAATAAAAAATTCTTGAAAATCATCAATATCATCTATATAGCTTTTTACCATCCTGTTGAATTCTGATACTGAATATATTTTTTCCACTTCATATCTCCCATTAATTTTATTAAAGATATTATAGCATTAAATTAAAAAATTTATAATAAAAAATGTAATAAAATTAGTTTGTAATAACTTAGCTTTATTACATTTATATTATTTATAAATTTTTGATTAAATTTGTCCTAACATTTTTAAAATTACTTGTGCAATGATAGCAGAACCTAAATATGTTCCTAACATTACAAATAAAGCTAAAATAAAGATTTTCCATCCTGTTTTCTTCAAAGTATCCAAATTTTTTCCAGTGTATATCCCTGCATAAGCAAGTATAGGAGTGCACAATGCTAAGAAATTAACTTTTGCTGTATAATTAGAAATTAATTCTGCCATAGGCATTCCTGGTATTGTCAATATAGTTGCAAGTGTAACTATGTAGGCAACACTTGGAATTTTAATAGGTATTATCTTAGACAATAAAATTCCAATAAAAGCAATTATAATTAAAATTAATATTCCTGGTACTGCTTCCAAAGGACTAACTTTAAAACCAACAAAATTTCCAACCAAAGTTAAAATTCCAGTTATAATAAGTATTAATAAATTAGATGTTAATGACATATTATTTTCCCTCCTTATTGAATTTTTTATATAGATATTCTGTTAAAGGCAATGCTATCCAAATAGACATATACACTCCATCAAGTCCTGATAAAAGATTACTAGAAGCACCGAAGGCAGCAATAGTATCTGCCATATCTGGATACAAAGTTGATAAAGCACCAACAGAAGCTGTCATCATACTAGCAGAACCCACTCCTGATGCCATAGCAAGTGAGTAAGGATGTAAAGGAGTATATGCTGCTAAAAATGAAGCAAGTAGCCCTATAAATACAGTTCCAAAAACAGTTCCTACTATATATACTCCTAAAACTCCTTCTCCTTCTGGTGAATCAAGTCCATATTTATCAGCTATTATAGCAATATTTGGCTCTCTCGCTATTGAGTGAGTAGCACCTATTGTTTCTCTTTTTAATCCTAAAAACAATGCAACAGGTACTCCTAAAAGTACAGTTCCTATATTTCCAAATTCTTGTAATATTAAAGCTGGACTAGCAGAAATTATTTTTGGAAAAGAAGGTCCTATTGTTGTACCATATTTTGCCATTAATAAAAGTAAAGTTACACTTACAAGTGACCCTGCATCTTCCATATCTTTTTCATTTACTATTTTTAAAAACTTAGTAAATACTCCAAAAATCATTGCATATAGCATTGGAAATAAGGCTATAACTCCCTTTCCAAGATTAAATTTTACTATACCTATATATTCTGAAATTACAACCAAACACAGTGCAATAAAATGTAGTTTTATATTTTTCATTTTTCCTCCTCAATATTATTTTAAATAGTCTAGTACGGTTTGAACAAATAAAGCTGTTCCTATGTGAAAATAGTTTTCATCAACATCAAATTTAGGATTATGATGTGAATAAATTTTCCCATCTGGGTAAACTTTTGGATTACTTAAAAAGAAAAATGTTCCAGGTGCTTTTTCTAAAAAATATGCCATATCTTCCCCACCCATAACAGGTGTAGGTAATTCAAAAATATTTTCTTCTCCAACTATTTTTTTAGCAGATTCTAAGAAAAATTTATTAAATTCTTTATCATTTATGACAGCTGGGTATTTAAAATCATATTCTATTTCATAAGTCCCTCTATTTGCAGAAGTAATACCTTTTACAATTTCTTCTATTCTGTTTGCTATAAATTTTCTTGTTTCATTATTAGTTGCTCTCACAGTTCCTTCTAACTCAACTATATCTGGAATTATATTTTGTGAAAAACCTCCATTTATTTTACAAACTGAAACTATTATAGGTTCATTTGTATTTATTTCACGACTTGCTATTTTTTGTAATGAAAGGATAATTTCACTAGCCATGATAATTGGGTCTACTCCCATTTGAGGATAAGCACCATGGCAGCCCTTTCCAATAACTCTTATTAGAAATCTATCCATTGATGCCATCATACAACCATCTTTATAAGCTATTTTTCCTTTTCCAACTCTTTCATCTATAACTCCTTCATGTAGCCCTATAACAGCATCTACTTTTGGATTTTCCATAGCTCCTTCTTCTATCATAGGTAAAGCTCCTCCTGGATATTCTTCACCTGGTTGAAATAGAAGTTTTACATTTCCTTTAAATTTATCTCTATTCTCACTTAAAATTTTAGCAGCACCTAATAACATTGCTGTATGCCCATCATGTCCACAGGCATGCATGCAACCTTTATGAGTTGAGGAGAATTCAAGTCCAGTTTCTTCTTCAATTGGAAGTGCATCCATATCAGCACGAAGCCCTATTGTCTTACCATCTGAATTTCCTTTAATAAGTCCTACTATTGCATTACCATTTACCAATGTTTTATACTCAATTCCCATTTCTTTTAATTTTTCTTCAACATATTTCGTGGTTTTAGGAAGATAAAGGTTTAATTCAGGTATCTTGTGTAAATCTCTTCTCCATTTAATAATTTCTTGTTCAATTTTTTTTGTTTCCTCTAATACATTCATACATATCCTCCTAAAAAATAAATTTCATTTATGATATATTTTTTCCAAAAATTTGTCAATATTTTTTTATAGTTTTGTATAAAATATTGTACATTATTAAAAATAAAAAAATATTTGTTTTTTATTTATATAATATTGTATAATAACAAAGTGTTTTAAAATTATATTATTAGGAGGATTAATTATGCAATTTTCATATCAAGAAAAAGGAATAGGAGAAACAATTGTTTTAATACATTCATATCTTTGGGATAGTGAAATGTGGAGAGAACAGATAGACTTATTAAGTAAAAAATATCATT
>ERZ773008.1339-NODE-1339-length-17510-cov-4.342309_pt1 | contig 17510 bp, 19 predicted proteins | sample MGYA00580664_ERZ773008 | MGnify/ENA primary metagenome ERZ773008 (study PRJEB29015, sample SAMEA2738016) | human oral metagenome | biome: human oral; feature: human-associated habitat; material: dental | place: China | collected 2048 ... | reverse complement strand
TCTAATTTCAGAAGAAACGGAAGTTTCACACTTAAATCCTTATTCAAGGGAAAAATTATGTCCAGTATTGGGATTTTTCATAGAGGAAAATTGGGAAAAAGCGTGTGAAAAATGTATAGAAATACTTGAAAATGAAGGAATTGGACACACAATGTCGATGCACACAAACAACGAAAATATCATAAGGGAATTTTCTTTGAAAAAACCGGTTTCAAGACTGCTTGTAAACACACCTGCGGCACTTGGAGGAGTTGGAGCTACAACTAATCTTATACCTGCATTCACATTAGGATGTGGAACAGTTGGAGGAAGTGCAACTTCTGACAATATAGGGCCTTTAAATCTTATAAATATTAGAAGGGTGGCTTACGGGACAAAGGAACTGGAAGCATTGAAAAATGAAAGCAACTGTACAGACGAGTGTGGACTGAATACTGGAAGCGGTTCACAAATAAGTGAGAGCGATATAGAAAGTATCATAAGAAAAGTATTGGACGGAATTTATAAAAAATAGATAGGGTGTGATAAAAAATGCCTGTTATAACAGAAGGAATGCTTAGAAAATTAGATAAGGAAGGGCAGCTTGAAAAAGTACATATAACTGAAAAAGACATCCTTACACCGTCAGCAAGAGAATTTTTAAATGTAAAAAAAATTGATTTCAGGATAAAGAAGTCGCAGGAAAAATTTGTCAATAATGAGAAGACTGCTGAAAACGAAGTTAAAGATTCTCCGGCTAATGCTTCCGAAGAAAAAGTTATTAAAAAACGGCAGTACAGGGATTATATAACGGGAGCAGTTTACGATAAGAAGCCTGAATTTATGACTCAGCTTTTTGGAGATAATCTGGTTGTAAAAAATCATAAAAGAATTGTTTTAAGAGGGAAATTTGATATTTTACAGGCTGAAATAATAAGATATTGGAAAAAATATGAGAAGAATAAAAAGCTGGAAGGCGACTTTGCACAGACATATAGATTCGTAAGGGATCTATTTATAAGCGAAATGACTAATATGGAATTTCAGGAAAGGGATGTGCTGGGATACGATATTGACACATTAAAGGACATAACTCATAATACGGTAAAATATTTTAAGACTGGACATCTGTTTGAAATAAACATAGATTTTGATGAATCAGTTATTGATATAAATTATCTGAGAGCTTTGTCGAGGGAATGTGAAGTTGCCGCAGTTGACGCTTTTTACAAGGAAGGAAAAGTGGAAAGGGTGGATATGCTAAAGGCATTGAACCGTCTGAGCAGTATATTGTACTTAATGATGCTAAAAGCAAATAACGGAGATTATAAGTCATAAAATCGGAATACACAGGAGATGTTATGGATAGGAACGAATTGGAAAAAATAATAAGAGAAAAGTTGCAGGAGCTTCTTCAAATAGAGAAAAAAGATACTTTTATGGTTGAAGCGTCAGGAAGACATGTGCATCTTTCAAAAGAACATATGGAAGCACTTTTCGGAAAAGGATATGAACTTACACCTGCAAAAGATTTATCACAACCCGGACAGTTTGCAGCAAAAGAAAGAGTCAGAGTAATCGGGCCTAATGGTGAACTTTCCAATGTTGCAGTATTGGGACCATGCAGAAATTTTTCTCAGGTTGAATTATCCCTTACTGACTGTATGCAGATAGGAGCCAAGGGAGTAATAAGAGAAAGTGGTAAAATAGAAGGAACTCCGGGAATATTGATAGGTGTAGGAGATAAATACGTACAACTGGACAAGGGACTGATAGTTGCTAAAAGACATATTCATATGGCACCTGAAGATGCTGAAAGATTTTCTGTGAAAGATAACGAGATTGTGAAAGTAAAAATTCACAGTGAAAGACCTTTAATATTTGATAATGTTGTGGTAAGAGTGAAAAATAATTTCAGATTGAGTATGCACATTGATTTTGACGAAGCTAATGCATGCGGATATACTTCCGGAGTGGTTGGCAGTATTTTCAGGGAATAGGAGATGAAAATGGATACTCAAAGATTAGTAGAAATACTTACAAGGGAAGTGTTAAAAGAAATTGCCAAAAGGGAAAAGGAAATTTTGTCAGACAGAACCGGCATAATAAACAGTACTGATAATGCCGATAATAAGAAAAATTTGAAAAATATATCGGAAAATACAGTTGTTACAGCTTTTCTCGGAAATGACGAAGTATTAAAGGATGAGCTTAAGAAAAATATGCCGATTTTAGATAATGTAAAATTGGGCAGCTCATGGGAAGAAATTGCTCAAGGTAAAAATGAGAATAGACTTATAGTGTCAAACCTCTGTATAAATGCTCTGATAGAGCTGTCTCAAGGGAAAAAGAGCATTATAACGGAATATCTTTTTAACGACGGTGAAGTAATCCTCGTAGAAGAGGGACTGGAATATAAAAAATACAGCGAGCCTGCTGCTCTTATAAGACTTTATGATGAATATCTTGAAAAAGTAAAAAAATTCGGAATAAAAGTCATAAAGAGAACAGAAGTGAAAGATATGCTTGATATAAGAGAAAAAATCTATATAGAAGGGCTGATAACTGAAAGTAAACTTAGAAATCTTGGGATAAAAAATCAGATACTTGCAGTCGGCAGCAAAAGTAAAATAACTTCCCTTGCAATGGATTATATAAAAGAAAACAATATCAATGTATATTATGAAAGAGGACAGTAATATGTTAATAGGAAAAGTTATTGATAATGTCTGGGCAACAAGAAAAGATGAAAAACTTAAAGGACTGAAACTTATGGTAGTCGAAGTAGAAGGAACCGGTGAAGGTAAAGGAAGCAGAAAAATAGTAGCTGCCGATTATATAGGAGCCGGAGAGGGCGATAAAGTGATAATAGTTACGGGAAGTTCTGCAAGACATATTTTTGAAGCGGGAACACCTGTAGATGCGACTATCGTAGGAATAATAGACAGTCCGGAATCGGATAAGGAGTAAAAAATGGCAAAAAAATTAATAACAGTAGGAAATTTTTCCGAATATGTTCAGAATAATAAATTAGTCATTGCAGCTGATATGATTATTACTCCCGGTGCGAGAGATAAAATCAGGGAACAGGGAGTAGAAGTAATATATGAAAAATCCTGCTGTGAAGCAAAAAGCAAAGGGAGAAAAGACAGTCAGGATTTTGAAAAGAAAATCGTAGAAATACTTGTAAAAGAATACAATATAACTGACCCCGCAACAGTCCAGAAGATATTATCCAGATTGAAAGAATTGTCATAGAAAGGAAGTGGACTTTAAATGGATTTGTTTCAAATAAAACCTGATATTTATTTCGGGCCTAATTCTTTGGATATATTGAGAACTTTGGAAATGGAAAAAGTATTTTTGGTAACTGATGAAAATATGGTAAAATTAAAAGTAGCGGACAGAATAACAAACATTCTGAAATCAAGAGGAATAGAAGCTAAAATATATTCAGATGTAAAACCTGACCCTACGGACGAGGAAATCATAAAAGGTATGCTGGAGCTTAGTGCATACGAGCCTGATGTTATAATAGCTTTAGGAGGAGGCTCTCCCATAGACGCATGTAAATCAATGATTTACTTTACGAATAAAATAAAAAGAGCAATGGGTGAATATAAAAAGCCTAAATTTATAGCTATTCCTACAACAAGTGGAACCGGATCGGAAGTAACATCTTATGCCGTTGTTACTACTCAAAGCAAAAAAATACCTCTAAGCGACAGTGAAATGCTTCCCGATATAGCGATACTCAATCCCGAGTTTATAAAAACTTTGCCGCCTTCAATAATTGCGGATACGGGAATGGACGTTTTGACACACGCTATAGAAGCCTATGTTTCAAAAGCGAGAAATCTGTTTACAAATACATTGGCTATAGGAGCGATAAAAACTGTATTTGCCGATTTGGTAAATAATTTTGAAAATCCTCAGCTCGAAAGAGAAAGAATAGATTTGCAGATTGCTTCGTGTATGGCGGGAGTTGCATTCAGTAATGCGGCTTTAGGAATAAATCACAGTATAGCTCACTCATTGGGGGCAAGATTTCATAAGCCTCATGGCAAACTCAATGCGGTGATAATGCCGAAAGTTATACTGTTTAACGCACAAAATAAAGATGCTGCAAAATATTACAGGGAAATAGCCGAAGCTTTAGGATTTACTCCGAGAGATGATAAAGACGGAGCTGAAACTCTGGCAAAAGCTGTGGAAATGAGAAGTTTCAAAATGGGCATACCTAATAGACTGAAAGATTTGGGAATTCCCGAAGAACAGTTTTTTGCCGAAATGGAAAGCATAATCGAACAAATAGAAAATGATATGTGTACGGCTGACAATCCAAGAAAATTCAGCAAAATGGAAATGAAGCAGTTATTGACAGATTTATATTAAAATTTTGGAAAAGGAAGAAGTATGAGAAAAATAATAGTTGTAGATGATGAACCGATAACAAGAATGGATATATGTGAGATATTGAGAGAAGCCAATTATGAAGTAGTTGCTGAAGCGGGAGACGGCTTTGACGCAATAGAACAGAGTAGGAAATATAAACCAGATTTTGTAATAATGGACGTTAAAATGCCTATACTGGACGGACTGAAAGCAGCGAAAGTAATAACGGAGGAGAAATTATCTAGGGGTATTGTTTTACTTACAGCTTATTCCAATAAAGAATTTATAGAAGAAGCCAAAAATATAGGAATAATAGGATATATAGTAAAACCTATTGATGAAAAGTCCTTTATTCCAAATCTGGAAATCATATTTAACAAACAGGAAGAATTTGAAAAGCTCGAAAAGAAATATATAAAGACGAGTCAGAAGCTGGAAGACAGAAAGAAAATAGACATCGCAAAAAGTCTTCTGATGAAAACAAGAAATTTTACTGAAAATGAGGCTTACGAATATATTAGAACACTAAGTATGAATAAAAGATGTGATATGGGTAAAATCGCAGATATTATAATTTTGTCCGGAGATGAAAATGCTTAGAACTATATGTAAACAATATACGAAACTTTCAAAAAAGAATATTGAAAAACTCGAAAAAATATCCGAGGGACTTCCCGTTTTGAGTAAGCTGCTGAAAGCCGACGTATTTATAGATTGTATGACGGAAAGCAGGGATACCGCGATAGTGGTAGCGGAGGCAAACCCCAGAACAGGTTCGAGCTATACTCAGAGCGTTGTAGGGAAATATGCTTACAGAAGAAATGAACCTGCCGTTCTAAGGACTCTTGAGACGGGGCATCCGTCGAGGGATTATAAGGCTCTGACTCAGGAAAATAAAATTGTAACTCAAAATGTAGTGCCTATAAAGAGCGACGAAGATGATAAAGTGATAATTGCCGTTCTTATAGTCGAAGAAGGCGTAAATGAAGAAAGCTTGAATAAAGAACTGAGTTTTCTGAACAACGCGACTGACGATATTCTTATAAGTTCTGTGGAAATGTCAAGGGAACGGAGAATTATCGACTATATAAATGACGGAATTATAATTTTTAACGAAGAAGGTGTATGTATATATGCTAATTCCAGAGCAAAGTACATATACAGGAAAATCGGCTATAAAGATTTTGTTCTTGGAGAAAAATTTGACAACATTGTAATAGATAACGTTGAATTTGAGGACGTCCTGAGCGGAAAAATGAATAAAAAAACGGATATAAGTATATCAAATATGGTTTTAAGTATGGAATATTTTTTAATAAAAGAGACTGAAAACATTAAGAACATAGTCCTGTTTATAAAAGACATCACTGAAATCAAAGTCAAGGAAAAAGAACTGGTTTTAAAATCTGTCGTAATAAAGGAAATACACCATAGGGTAAAAAATAATTTGCAGACAATAGCGAGCTTATTGAGAATACAGGCGAGAAAGACCGATGACAAGGCTGTCAAAGCCGCATTCAGCGACAGTATAAACAGAATACTTAGTATTTCGGTAACTCATGAGCTGCTTGCCCAGAATGGACTTGATGAACTCGAAATAAAAGAAGTCATAAATAAGATTTTAAAAAATTCCTTAAGAGAAAATCTGGACGGACGGGTAAAACTGAAAATAGACGTAACGGGAGATAACTTTGAAATCAGCTCGGACAAAGCTACAACAATAGCTCTCATAGTAAATGAACTGGTCGAAAACTGCATAAAGCATGCCTTTAAGGGAAAGGATAACGGACGGATAACTGTCAAAGTAAAAAGAGGAGAAATGAAGTCTTATATTTCCATAAGCGATGACGGAATAGGGATGAATGAAAAAGATTTTGACAAAGGAAGTATAGGATTACAGATAGTAAAAAGTCTTGTAAAAGAAAAACTATACGGAGATTTGAACGTAAAAACCGGAGATAAAGGAACTGAAATCAGTTTTGGATTTGAAAATTAATTTATCTTAAAATTAGTTTGTATTATAGAAAATATCAGTGAAGACAAAGGAGTCTGAAATGACAGAAGAGATATTAAGCGTAGGAATAGATATAGGAACTTCTACAACTCAGCTTATATTTTCCAAGATTTATATAGAAAACAGAGGCTCGGCATTTACAGCTCCTCAAATAAAAATAATAGGAAAAGAAGTTATTTATAGAAGTGATATATATATTACTCCGTTGGAAAATGAAACAAAGATTGACGCGAAAAAAGTCAAAGAAATAATAGAAGCTGAATACGTAAAAGCCAACATCAGATATGAAGATGTCTCTACAGGAGCGGTAATAATAACAGGGGATACTGCAAGAAAGGAAAATGCAAAAGAAGTATTGCAGATACTTAGTGGAATGGCAGGTGATTTCGTCGTTGCAACGGCAGGGCCTGACCTTGAAAGTATTATTGCGGGAAAAGGTTCGGGAGCTTACGGCTACTCGGAAGAAAAAAATACAAGTATCGTAAACTTTGATATAGGAGGAGGTACTACAAACAATGTAGTATTCAATAGAGGAGAAGTGGAAGATACTACCTGTCTTGACATCGGAGGAAGACTTATAAAATTTGATGAAAATGGGAATACACGTTATATTTTCAAAAAAATGTACGATATTGCCGATGATGTAAATGTAAAACTTGAATTAGGTAGAAAAATAAGTGAAGCAGATTTAAGAAAAATAACAAGAAGAATGGCACAGCTTATTTTTGAAAGTGTGGAATTAATCCCTAAAACTGAATTATACAAAAAAATTGTAACATACAAGGATTTTAAGAAACAGAATAAGGATATTAAACACTATTCATTTACAGGAGGAGTTGCAGATTTCATTTATGGAAGAGTAGAAAAGGACTTATATAAATATAACGATATAGGAATAGTACTCGGAGAAGAAATAGTAAAAGTTTTGAAAGAATTGAATATAGAGCCTACAAGACTTAGCGAAACAATAGGAGCAACAGTAGTAGGAGCGGGAAGTCATACAACGGAAATAAGCGGAAGCACAATAACTTATACCGAGGGGATTTTCCCGATAAAAAATATTCCTGTCCTGAAATTATCCGAGTCGGATGAAAAACTGCCGTACAATGAATTAGGTAAAGTCATAGAAGGTAAACTGGACTGGTTTAATTCTGAAAATGAAATAGACAATGTGGCCCTTGCCTTAAAAGGTAAACATAATATGGCATACAATGAAATAATGGAATTATCTTCGGTAATTTCGGATATTATAAAAAGAAAACATAATAAAAAGTATCCTGCAATCGTCATAGTCGAAAATGATATGGCAAAAGTATTGGGACAATGTATGAAACTGGAACTGAATGATTATGACATAATCTGTATAGACAGTGTCAAAGTCAGAGACGGAGATTACATTGATATAGGAGCACCGTTAGGAAACGGAAATGTTCTGCCTGTTGTAATAAAAACACTGGTATTCAGTTATTAAAATAAAAATCTTAGAGAGGTGTATAACATGGTATTAAAAACAAAATTATTCGGTCATACTTATGAATTTAAGTCTGTAAAAGATGTACAGAACAAAGCAAGTGAATACAGATCAGGAGATGAACTTGCAGGAGTAAGTGCAAGTACAGCCGAAGAAAGAGTAGCGGCTAAAGCTGTTCTGGCCGAATTGACACTGGCAGATTTGAGAAACAATCCGGCAGTACCTTATGAAGAAGATGAAGTAACAAGAATAATACAGGATGATGTAAATGAAAAAATTTACGGAGAAATAAAAAACTGGACAGTGAGTGAACTGAGAGAATGGATTTTGGACAGTAAAACTTCAGGAGCACATATTAGCAGAATAAGTAAAGGGCTTACAAGTGAAATGATAGCCGCAGTTGCCAAACTTATGAGTAATATGGACCTTATTCAGGGAGCAAGTAAAATAAGAATTAAAAAATTCTGTAATACGGAAATAGGAGGAGAAGGAATACTTGCAACGAGATTGCAGCCTAATCATACTACTGACGATCCTGACGGAATTATGTTATCCACATACGAAGGATTAAGCTTTGGACAAGGAGACGCATTATTGGGATTAAACCCTGTTGATGACAGTGTTGACAGTGTTATGAGAGTATTACAGAGATTTCATGAAATAAAGACTAAATGGGAAATACCTACACAAATATGTGTACTGGCTCACGTAACTACACAAATGGAAGCAGTTAGAAGAGGAGCGCCTACAGATTTGATTTTCCAAAGTATAGCAGGGTCTGAAAAAGGAAATGAAGCTTTCGGAATAACTGGAAGTATGATACAGGAAGCAAAAGATTTGGCACTGAAACATGGTACGGCTACAGGACCTAACGTAATGTACTTTGAAACAGGACAAGGCTCGGAATTATCATCAGACGCTCACCACGGTTGCGATCAGGTTACAATGGAAGCAAGATGTTACGGTTTTGCTAAAAGATTTGACCCTTTCATTGTAAATACAGTTGTAGGATTTATCGGACCTGAATATTTATATAACAGTAAACAGGTAATAAGAGCAGGTCTTGAAGACCACTTTATGGGTAAACTGACAGGGATATCAATGGGAGTTGACGCATGTTACACTAACCATATGAAAACAGACCAGAATGATATAGAAAACCTGAAAGTATTGCTGACAGTAGCAGGATGTAACTACTTTATGGCTATACCTGCGGGAGACGACATCATGCTGAACTATCAGACATCTTCTTATCATGATGACGCGACATTAAGACAGCTGTGCGACAGAAGACCTATAAGACCTTTTGAAAAATGGTTGGAAAAAATGGGTATAATGAAAGACGGAAAACTTACAGATAGAGCGGGAGATGCTTCAATTTTCTTAAAATAGGGAGGATAAATCAATGTTATCAGAAAGAGAACTAAAAGACGTAATCGAAAAAATAATAGGTGAAATGAAAACCGGTGAAACGCCTGTATCTACAGGAGCAAACACAACATCAGCAAATAGTACAAACTATAGTAATGCAGCTTCTTCAACAAAGAGTGAAGAAACACGTGAAAATCCGCATATAGTAAACGGAGAAGTAAGAGATATTGGACAAATAAATATCAAAGACCAGATGTTAGTAAACAGTCCTGAAGACAGGGAAGAATATATGAAACTGAAACAGAAAACATCTGCAAGACTTGGTATCGGTAGGGCAGGAACAAGAATGAAAACAGAAGTATTGCTAAGATTGAGAGCAGACCATGCTGCCGCACAGGACGCAGTATTTAATGATGTTCCTACTGAATTTCTTGATGAATTGGGATTGTTTGAAGTTACTACTGAATGCGAAAGCAGAGACCAGTATATAACAAGACCTGACTTGGGAAGAAGAATCTCTCCTGAGGGTATAAAAATAATAGAAGAAAAATGTAAGAAAAATCCTACAGTACAAATATTACTTTCCGACGGGTTAAGCTCAACTGCTGTAGAAGCAAATGCCAAAAATATAATACCTGCATTGTTAAATGGGCTTAAAGGATACGGAATTGAAACAGGAAATACTTTCTTTATAAAATACGGAAGAGTCGGAGCAGGAGACCATGTCGGAGAAATACTAAATGCTGATGTAGTATGTATGCTTATAGGAGAAAGACCGGGACTTACAACTGCTGAAAGTATGAGTGCCTACATTACTTATAAAGCAAGACCGGGAATATCCGAAGCAAAAAGAACTGTTGTATCAAACATTCACAAGGACGGAACTCCTTCATCAGAAGCAGGAGCCCATGTTGCTACATTAGTTAAGAAAATACTTGATGCAAAAGCAAGTGGACAGGACTTGAAATTATAGTTGAATATAAATACAAAAATTAAAATCTTTAGGAGGAAAAAATGAAAGGTGATAGACTAAAAGCCAGCGTATTAGCTGTAAAATTAATCCCAAATATCGATAGTGATATGGCAAAAGAACTGAGTTTGCCTGAAGGACACAGAAGTATAGGAATCTTAACGGCAGATTGTGATGATGTTACATATACTGCATTAGATGAAGCTACAAAAAAAGCGGTTGTTGAAGTAGCTTACGGAAAATCATTCTATGGTGGAGCTGCAAATGCAAATACAAAATTGGCAGGGGAAGTAATAGGTATATTGTCAGGGCCTACTCCGGCAGAAGTAAAAAGCGGGCTGGCAGCAGCAGTTGACTTCATTGAAAATGAAGGAGCATTCATAAGTGCTAATGATGATGACAGTATAGCTTATTATGCTCACTGCATATCAAGAACAGGAACTTATTTGTCGAAAACAGCAGGAATTGAAGAAGGAGAATCTTTGGCTTATTTAATAGCACCTCCGTTAGAAGCAATGTACGCATTGGATGTGGCATTAAAATCTGCTGATGTGAGATTAGTTGCGTTCTATGGACCGCCTTCAGAAACAAACTTCGGTGGAGGACTTTTGACTGGAAGCCAGTCTGCATGTAAAGCTGCATGTGATGCTTTCGCTGAAGCAGTAAAAGCTGTAGCGGATAATCCGTTAAGTTATTAATTGAAATTTTACAAAAAACAGTTTAGGAGGAAAAATGAGTATTAACGAAATTATCATCTATATTATGGTCATATTCATGGTAATAGGTGGAATAGATAAGTGTATCGGAAATAAATTCGGTTACGGTGAAAAATTTGAAGAAGGAATTATGGCAATGGGTTCTCTTGCAGTTGCAATGGTCGGAATTATTTCATTGGCACCGGTTTTAGGTAAAATATTGACACCTATTGTAGGACCTGTATATAGTATGCTTGGAGCAGACCCGTCAATGTTTGCTACAACATTATTAGCAAATGATATGGGAGGAGCTCCTCTTGCGTTAAGTATGGCAAAAGACCCTCAATCAGGACTTTTTGCGGCGTTTATTTTAGGGTCAATGATGGGACCTACTATAGTATTTACAATTCCTGTTGCATTGGGAATTATAGAAAAAGAAGATAATCCGTTTTTAGCAAAAGGGATATTATCAGGTATAACAACTATTCCTTTAGGATGTCTTGCCGGAGGAATTGCGGCAGGGTTCCCTATCGGTGTGGTACTTAGAAACTTAATCCCTATAATAATCTTTGCAGTGCTGATTTGTTTAGGATTATGGAAAATACCTGAAAAAATGACTAAAGGATTTGCAGTATTCGGTCAAATAGTAGTAGTTGTCATAACAATAGGACTGATTGCTTCAATTGTTGAAAAATTGACAGGAATAGTAGTTATTCCGGGAATGGACCCGATAGATGAGGGAATCAATGTAGTAGGAGGAATAGCTATTGTCCTTGCAGGAGCATTCCCGCTGGTACACTTTATAACTAAAGTATTCCAGAAACCTTTGACTGCCATAGGAAAAAGTTTAGGAATGAACGAAGCAGGGGCAGCCGGATTTGTTGCCACATTGGCAAATAACATACCTATGTTCGGTATATTGAAAGATATGGATGAAAATGGTAAAGTAATGAACATAGCTTTTGCGGTAAGTGCGGCATTTGTATTTGGAGACCATTTAGGATTTACTGCGGGATATGCAAATGGGCAATATAAAGCTATGGTATTCCCCATGATAGTAGGAAAATTAGTAGCAGGGATAACTGCAATATTTGTTGCGAAATTCCTGTTTGGAAAGAAAAAAGAAACAGCAGAGTAAAAAAATCATAATCTTACTAAGGAGGAAGAAGTGAAATCCAATATAAATAAAATAACAGGACTGTTTTTGTTTTTATTAGTGGCTTTAAGCCTTTCAGCTGCCAATCTTGACGAATTGAGATGGGTTCCTAAGAACAGGGAAGCTTTATCAAAATTGATAGATGAAAATAAAAATAAAGGTAATTACGTAGTTTTTGACTGGGATTATACATCTATCTATCAGGATACTCAGGAAAATTTATTCAGATACCAAATAGATAATCTCAAATTTAAAGCAACTCCTGAAGAATTTTCCAAAGCAATCAGAAAAGATATTCCTTTGGATAATTTCGCAAAAGGATATGAAAATGTGAAAGGTCAGCCTATCAACATCACAAAAATAGCAAATGACCTTGATAAAAGATATGCTTTTCTTTATGAAAACTATATAAAAAATCAGAAAATGTCTTTGGAAAAAATTAAAGCAACAGAAGAATTTAAAGATTTTAGAGGAAAACTTGCATTTCTTTATGAAGCTATAGGAGGAAGTTTTTCTCATGATGTAGCTTATCCTTGGGTTCTTTACCTGTTTGACAATATGAGTGTAGCGGAAGTGCAGAAATTAGCCAAAGAAGCTAATGATTTTGGAATAGGAAATAAACTCGGAAAATATGTCATTGAATCAAGTGATAAACTTACAGGAGAAGCAGGAAAAGTAAGTCATCAATATAAAAGCGGGTTAAGAGTACAATCTGAAACTGCAAATCTGTTCCACGAATTTGAAAAAAATGGAATAAAAGTATATATAGTTTCAGCTTCCCTCGAAGATATAGTAAAAGTATTTGCAAACGACAAATCTTACGGATATAATTTAAGTGCTGACAGTGTTTACGGAATGAGACTTGAAATGAACGGAAATAAATACAAAGCCGAATATAAACACGGTTACCCTCAGACACAGACTAAAGGAAAAGTTGAAATAATAAATAAATTCCTGAAACCTAAACATGGAGGGAAAGATCCTATTTTAGTAGCTGGGGACAGTGAAGGGGACTTTAATATGCTTTCCGAGTATAAAGGTACAAAAATTCTGCTTCTTATGAAAAGAAAAGGAAAACTCGACAACCTTGCAAAAGATAAGAGAGCATTAATCCAAACGAGAAGTGAAGAAACAGGATTATTCGTTCCTGAAAATTAATTAAAAATTTTGGAGGAAAAAACGATGGATTTAAAAAACTTGGACAGAGAAACATTGGAAAAAATACTTAGAAAAGTAGTACAGGAAGAGCTGAACAGAAAAGTCGGAGGATTTGAAAAATTTATCGATAAAAGTGGAGTAGGAGTTGTCAAAATACCTTCAGTAAAACCTGAAAGATTTGATACAGGAAATCCTAACGATAAAGTATTTTTAACTGATGTATTTACAATAGAAGAAAGCGGAAGATTGAGCTGCGGAGTAATGGAAATGGAAGAATCTGCTTTTGACTGGGAGCTGAATTATGATGAAATAGATTATGTCATAGACGGTACTCTGGAAATCATAATTGACGGACGTAAAGTTACGGGAAACAGAGGAGACGCCATTTTAATCCCTAAAGGGTCAAAAATAAAATTCAGTGCTCCTAATTTTGCAAGATTTCTATATGTGATTTACCCTGCAAACTGGCAGGATACTTGTAAATAGAAATAATTCAATATAAGAAAACTTCCTTAATGGTTTAAATAAAAAATAGCATTTATTAATTTGATAATTTTATAAATGCTATTTTTTTACAAAAACATTTTTTATAGAGATTAATTTTTCTCTTTAATCTTATTCTTTTCACTATTTTTCATAAAAATATTTTTGTAAAGGTTAATACTTTTCTTTTCTTTTATTCTTTTCAGCTTCTCTATGATTATTTTCTGATTTTATTAATAATAAATATAATGCCTAAAATAGTCAGCTCACAAATGCGAAATACTACCCAAAGCACAATAAAGCAAAATAATGTTAAAATAACACTTATAGTTATTAAATCTATAAAATTTGTATCATAATTTCCGCCTTTACCGTATTTATCAACAAATTTAGACGGATTTATGTATTTTATATTTTTACCAAATTTCTGCTCTATATCATTTTCGGTAAGATTTAGGCGATAATCGGAAGACTTTCTTCCTTTTTTCATATAGAAATAGCCTTTGCAATTTATATCTTTCTCACCTGTAATATATCCTACATAATAATCTCCAACCAAAGCTATTTTAGATACTAACCGACATATACCGTCGCTTTTATTTGTTCTTTCTTCTTCAGTTGCTTCCATGTATTCTTTTTCCATTTTACGGTTTCTAAGTATAATATTCGGATCGTGTACTAAAAGAGGGTCTTCTCTTTCCAAAAGGTGTACTTTGTCCATTCTAAGATATTCATTTCTTTTATAATTGTCATCTATAATGCCGTATATAAAATATGAAAACCCTATTCCAAAACCTATAATAAATGGAAATAAAAAAATTATATCAGTAATAGTGAATTTCTTTTTCATCTTGTCATTACCTTCATTGTACCCATATTTTCCAGAAATTTTTTTGCTTCTCTTTCATTTTTAAATGTTCTATCTATTAGTATTTTATCTTTATAGCCGTCAGACATACTATAAGGTGTTCCCGTTTCTTTTTTTGAAGGTAACCCTCCTGAAATATTATATGGTTGCTTAAATTCATCATATAGTTTATATCTCTTTATAACTTTAAGATGTATCCCGTCGCTTTTTGGTTCATAAGACCTCGGTATAGGCGGTAAATTTTTTTTGACTTTTACCTGAGTAATAGGCTTTTTGGAATCTTCAAGCATATACAGAAAATTGTTTATTACATCATCATCATCAATATTTTTTGACATAGTTACCCCTTTCATTTATAAAGTTTTATTTTTTATTAACGTATTATATCTTAAAAAATAAGAAAAATCAATAATATCATAAAAATTCAAATGAATTTCTGAAAATTTGCTCTTTTTCCTCTTGTCATTTTATTTTTTGAATTTTAAACTTTCTTCTGTTTTAAACTTTCTTCTGAATTTTCCCTTTTAAATAAAATGAAAATGTGCGATAATATAAAAAAATACAAAATGAGGTTACTATGGATAAATTTTTCAAATTTTTAAATTCAGATAGATATCAGTATACTGAAAGTGAGATATATCTGAAAAATAATATGCAAAATCAGACAGCTGTTTTTGATGTATTTCTGCGGACAGAAAAAGAAAATGATTATGCGGTAGTATATGGAATATCTGACGTACTCGAATTGATAGACATACTCAACAATACTTCTTATGAAGATAGAAAAAAATATTTGTCAGAAATATTTGATGATGATGATTTTATAGAATATATTGCCAATATAAAATTTACAGGCTCGATAAAAGGTGTAAGAGACGGAGAAATTGTTTTTTCCAATGAACCTGTTCTTACCATTACGGCTCCGCTAATTCAAGGGAAAATACTGGAAACACCTATTTTAAATATACTCAATTATCAGATACTCACAGCGACTGTTACTTCTAAAATTGTACAGGCAGCTGAAAATAAAGGAGTATTGTTTTTCGGAACAAGAAGAGTGCCAGGGTTTGAAGCCTCAATGGCTATGACAAAAGCTGCCTATATAGCAGGCTGTATATCCCATTCAAATATAATGGGAGAATATTTTCAAAATTTGAAAAGTACAGGGACTATGACACACGGATTTATTCAAAGTTTCGGTATGGAGAAAAATTCCGAATATAAGGCCTTTGATATGTTTATAAAAAAATATAAAAATGAAAAGCAACCTTTAATAATGTTGGTGGATACTTATAATACATTAAAAAGCGGTATACTAAATGCGGTAAATGCATTCAAAAATAACAATATAAATGATGAATATAAAGGAACATACGGAATTAGAATAGATTCAGGAAATCTGGAAGAACTGTCAAAAAAATGCAGAAGAATATTGAATGAAAATGGATTTTATAATGCAAAAATAATATTGACGGGCAGTCTTGATGAAAAAAAGATAAGAAAACTGATAGAAAATGGAGCGGAAGTTGACACATTCGGAGTTGGCGACTCGATAGCATTGCCTGAAAAAGAAATCAGTACGGTTTATAAAATGTCTGTAATAAATGGAAATGATGTAATGAAAATCTCTGATGATAAACAGAAAATGTCCTTACCCGGAGATAAAAAAATATATAGAGTCCATGGAAATAATGATTTTTCAGATATTATAATGCTTGAAAAGGAACAATATAAAGGAGAAGAAACTGGACAAAAATTTTTGATAAATGAAGATAATATACTTGAAAGGGAACAATATAAAAGAGAGGAGCAGTCTAAAAAAGGAAATAATATTAGAAAATTAACTGTCGATTATATAATAGACGGAGAAAAAAATGAGGAAAACTGTCGATTATTAGAGTTGGGAGAAACAAAAAAATATTATGACAGTAATCTGTCATATTTAAAGAAAATATACAACGAAAAAGAAAAAATAAAAAGAGTAAAACTTTCAGAAAAATTAAAAGAATTGAAAAATAATCTTTTGAGTGTAATAAATGTAAAAAAATAACAGAAATACTAAAAATGGAATTAGCAAAGAATATAAAAAAGAATATAAATAATACGAAAAAACATAGAAAATAAAAAATATAACTAATGAAGAAGCAGATGAGAAAAAAAATAACGAAATATAAGAAATATAAAATATAGATCAGATAAAATAAAAAGGGAGTAAAATGATAAAACAGCTTATAATTTTGATACAGTTTATGACGAGGATACCTGTTTTTGTAAATGTCGAATATGATGAGGAAAAACTGGGAAAATCAATAAAATATTTTCCGTTAGTAGGTGCGATAATAGGAATTTTCCTTTACGGAATAAACATTTTGGCAGGAAAGATAACCGTAAATAGACAGATTGCAGCTATAATTATAATAATAGCAGAAATATTCATAACAGGACTTATTCATATCGACGGACTTGCAGATACTGCCGATGGACTGTTCAGCTATGCTGAAAAAGAAAAAATACTGGAGATTATGAAAGATTCGAGAGTAGGAACAAATGGAGCAGTGGCATTGATACTATATTTTATGACAAAAGTGATACTGCTTTCAGAAATAAGACCTGAATATATAATTCTCTATCCTGTAATTTCAAGGCTGTCTACATCGATAAATGCAGGACTTGGAGAATATGCGAGAAAAAACGGTATGAGTAATGGGATAATTGGGAAAAATGGTAAAAAGGAAGCTGGCATTTCAATTATAATAACAATGATTTTATCTTTCATAATATTAAAAGCGAAAGGCTTGATAATATTGATTTTTGCTATATTATTCATACTTCTCCTGATGAAAGGTGTAAAAAGAAAAATAGGAGGAATAACGGGAGATACTATGGGAGCGTCCCTCGAATTGACGTCGATTTTGGTTTTACTGGCAGGGGGGGGATTAAAATAAAAAAA
>ERZ773008.1332-NODE-1332-length-17541-cov-24.089100_pt1 | contig 17541 bp, 21 predicted proteins | sample MGYA00580664_ERZ773008 | MGnify/ENA primary metagenome ERZ773008 (study PRJEB29015, sample SAMEA2738016) | human oral metagenome | biome: human oral; feature: human-associated habitat; material: dental | place: China | collected 2048 ... | reverse complement strand
ATGTTCATGTCAGTATTCTCCTGAAATACTGTAAACAACGCTAGGGATTTCTACAATTTATTTGCGCTGCAACTGCTCGGCAGCCTGCAAGGCAAAATACGTCAAAATACCGTCCGCACCGGCGCGTTTGAAGGCGAGCAGGCTTTCCAGAATCACTTTGTCGCCGTCCAGCCAGCCGTGTTCGATAGCCGCCTGCAACATGGCGTATTCGCCCGAAACTTGGTAGGCATACGTCGGCACGCCGAATTCGTCCTTCACGCGGCGCACCACGTCCAAATACGGCATGCCCGGTTTGACCATCACCATATCCGCACCTTCCTGCAAATCGAGCGCGACTTCGTGCAAGGCTTCATCGCTGTTGGCAGGGTCTTGCTGGTATTGGTCTTTGGTGGATTTGCCCAAATTGCCCGCGCTGCCCACCGCGTCGCGGAACGGCCCGTAAAAGGCGGAGGCATATTTGGCGGAATAGGCCATGATGCGCGTGTGTATGTGGCCGTGCTGCTCCAAGGCTTGGCGGATGGCACCGATTCGGCCGTCCATCATGTCGGACGGGGCGACGACTTGCGCGCCGGCTTCGGCATGGCTCAATGCTTGTTTTATCAGCACTTCGATGGTTTCGTCATTCAATACGTAGCCCGTGTCGTCCGTCAGTCCGTCTTGGCCGCTCAATGTGTAAGGGTCGAGCGCGACATCGGTCATAATGCCCAATTCGGGAAACTCGCGACGCAGCGTGCGCACGGCAGTCTGCACCAGGCCTTCGGGGTTATAGGCTTCCTGCGCGTCGGCGGTTTTGTTTTGGGTAACGACGGGAAACAGCGCCAGCATGGGAATGCCCAGTTGCACGGCACGTTCGGCAGTTTTGAGCAGCAAATCTAGGCTTTGGCGCTTAATGCCGCGCATGGACGAAATTTCCTGCTCGCGGTTTTCGCCTTCCAGCACGAACACGGGGTAAATCAAATCGTCGGCGGTTAGGGTGTTTTCGCGCATCAGGCGGCGGGAAAAATCGTCGCGGCGCATACGGCGCATACGGGTCAGGGGAAGGTGTCGCGGTGGGAAGTTCATGGCGTTTTCTTTCGTGAATCAATCATGTCAATCAATGAAAAAGCAGCCTGCAACCGGTTCGAATGTTCATCGGGCATCGGGTGCAGGCTGCTTTTTATCGTGCGGGCGCGGCGGGGCTCATATCGGCCATAATCCGGTCGAACTCTGCCAAATGCGCTTTTTGGATATACGGACGCACCAAGCTCAATGTGCGGTACACCCCGCGCGATTGCGCCCGTTCGTCCAAACAGTTGTCTTGGTCCAGGCTGCGGTCGAAGTCGAACCAGTATTTGGTAATCAGCCACATATTGACCGACAAATCGCGAAGACCGATTTCGTCAATTTCAATAATGTCTTTTTCGTTCAATTTTTGCAGTAGCTTGATAATCAGCGGCGCCACGCGTTCGCGCGTGAATTCGTTGTGTTTGCCCAGCAGTTCGGTGCTGCGCATCAGCAGCGCGTTCACATCGCTGAACAAAAAGCGGTAGGCCCACAGCACGCGGTACACGCCGGCCATATACGTCGTCATTTTGGCAATGTCGTCCGGCAGCTCGGTTTGGGTCAGATACGTTTGCAATTCTTCGCTATAACGTTTGAACAACTGCACGACAATCTCGTCCTTATTGCCGAAATGGTAATACAGGTTGCCGGGGCTGATGCCCAGATGGTTGGCGATATGGTTGGTGCTGACATTGCGCTCGCCCTGCTCGTTGAACAGTTGCAGGCTGCTTTCGATAATCCGCAAATAAGTGCCGCCGGGGCGTGTTTCTCTGCTCATTTGATATTTTTCCTGTTATTTTTTTGATTTCATTGCCAATGGCCGCGCACAGTGCAGGCAGCCTGCACGCTGATTAAGCCAACGCCAACACCGCCGCATACACGCACACGGCGGCAATCAGACTGTCGATACGGTCGAACACGCCGCCGTGCCCGGGCAGCAGGTTGCTGCTGTCTTTAATGCCGGCCGCACGTTTCAGCCAGCTTTCCAGCAAATCGCCGCCAATGCTCACCCACGTTAAAATGCAGGCTGCCGCCAATGTGGCCGCCACGCCCGATTCCTGAAACAGCCAGCCCATGTGCCGCGCCCACAGCGCATACACCAGCACCGCCGCCATACCGCCAACCGCGCCTTCCCAGCTTTTTTTCGGGCTCAATACGGGGGCAAGGCGGTGTTTGCCGAAAGCGCGCCCCGCAAAATAGGCGGCCGTATCGGCAATCCACACCACCGCCATCAAAGCCAGCAGGCTGCCTGCACCCTGCGTTTGCCGCAAATGCACCAGCGCAAACCACAGCGGCAGCATCAGCAGCCAGCCCACCGCCCAGCCGCGCGCATTGGCGGAAACGCGCCATTTGCCGTGCAGCCAGGCAGGCATGACCAGCAGCCAAAACGCGGCCACCGCCGCCCAAGCCAAAGGCGGCAGCTGCCAGCCGCCCAAATATGCCAGCCACAAAAAAAGCGCGGTGCCGACCAAATACGGAACCTGCTGCGTTTGGGCAATGCCTGCCATGCGGCCGTATTCCCACAGCGCCAGCAAAACCATCAGTCCGCAAAACGCCGCCCACAGGCCGCTGCCTGCGGCAAACAGCATCAGCAGCATGAGCGGGATTAACACCAAAGCGGTAAGGATGCGTTGTTTCAACATAACTCTCTATCCGAAAAAAAGTGCAGGCTGCTTTTTACGGCGCGCGCTGCTGTTCGACAGGTAATTGCTCGGAAGTGCGGCCGAAGCGGCGTTCGCGCTGCGCAAAAGACGACAGGGCGCGGTGAATGTGTTCTTCGTCAAAATCGGGCCACAAAGTATCAGTAAAATAAAATTCGGCGTATGCCATCTGCCAGAGCATGAAGTTGCTGATGCGCGTTTCGCCGCCGGTGCGGATAAACAAATCGGGTTCGGGCACGTCGGCCAGCATGAGTTTGCCGCTCAAATCGCTTTCGGTGATGTGTTGCACGCCCTCGGCAATCAAGGCGTTGGCCGCCTGCAAAATATCCCAGCGGCCGCCGTAATCGGCTGCGATGGTGAGCGTGAGGCCTGTGTTGCCGCGCGTCATTGCTTCGGCTTCGTCAATGCTGCGGCGCATGGCTTCACTGAAACGGCTGCGGTCGCCAATCACGCGCAGGCGCATATTGTTTTGGTGCATCTTCACGACACGCTTTTGCAACGCCATTAAAAACAGGTTCATCAAAAACGATACTTCGTCTTCGGGGCGGCGCCAGTTTTCCGTGGAAAAGGCAAACACGGTTAAAAAACGGACACCGGCGCGGTCGCACACGCGGCACATGTTTTCCAAAACGTCCAGCCCTTTTTTGTGCCCCATCACGCGGGGCATGAAGCGTTTTTTCGCCCAGCGCCCGTTGCCGTCCATAATCACGGCGACATGGTGCGGCACGGTGTGGTGTTCCGGAATGGTTTGCGTACTGCTGGGTGGTGTCATGTGGATACCTTCGTGTTCAAACATGGGCAGAAGCGTTGATTATAACGGAAGTGAAGTGAATGCACTATACGGCTGTTTTTTCATGTGTAGGCTGCTTTTTTCTGCCGCCGCAAGCGTGAAGAATATCGGCAAATGGCGTATAATTGCCGCCGTTTTCTCCAAAACAAAGGGATTAAAAATGAGCACTGTGCAATACCGCCGCGTTTTATTGAAATTATCCGGCGAATCGCTGATGGGCAAAGACCCGTTCGGCATCAACCGCGACACCATCATGCAGACGGCGCGCCAAATCAAAGAAATTTCGGATTTGGGCGTGGAAATCGCCATTGTGGTGGGCGGCGGCAACATTTTCCGCGGCGTGTCCGCACAAGCCGGCAGCATGGACAGGGCCACTGCCGACTATATGGGTATGCTGGCCACGGTCATGAACGCATTGGCGCTGAAAGACGCGCTGGAAAGCATTGGCGCGAAAGCCCGCGTGCAGTCTGCTTTGGCCATGCAGCAAATTGCCGAAACCTACACACGCCCCAAAGCCATCCAATATCTGGAAGAAGGAAAAATCGTGATTTTTGCCGCCGGCACGGGAAACCCGTTTTTCACCACCGACACCGCCGCCGCCCTGCGCGGTGCCGAAATGGGCTGCAACGTCATGCTCAAAGCCACCAACGTGGACGGCATCTACACCGCCGACCCGCGCACCAACCCGAATGCCACGCGCTATAAATCCGTTACCTTTGCCGAAGCCATCGACAAAAAACTGAAAGTGATGGACGCCACCGCATTCACCCTGTGCCAAGAGCAAAACCTGAACATCGTCGTGTTCGACATCCACAAAGAAAACGCGCTGCGCGATGTGGTACAGGGCAAAGACGAAGGCACGCTGGTGCATAACTAACCCGCAAAAAGCAGCCTGCACTCCGAAAAACAAAGTGCAGGCTGCTTTTTATTGCCGCGCAACCCTTGCCGTTGCCGTGCAAACGCTTTACCATTAACCGTTTACCATTTCATTCCACTATTAATATTGATTGAAGGACGACACATGATTAGCGACATTCAAAAAACCGCCGAAAACAAAATGCAGCGCTCGCTGGAAGTGCTGCGCGAAAACCTGGCCAAAGTACGCACCGGCCGCGCCCACACCGGCCTGCTCGACCAAGTAACCGTCGAATACTGGGGTAGCGAAGTGCCCGTCAGCCAAGTGGGCAACGTTACCCTGCTGGACGCACGCACCATCGGCGTCAAACCCTTTGAAAGCAACATGGCCGCCAAAATCGAAAAAGCCATCCGCGATTCCAACCTGGGCCTGAACCCCTCATCCGTGGGCGACTTAATCCGCGTCCCCATGCCCATGCTCACCGAAGAGCGCCGCAAAGACCTGATTAAAGTCGTGCGCGGCGAAGCCGAAGACGGCCGCGTTTCCATCCGCAATGTACGCCGCGATGCCAACGACCACGTGAAAAAACTGCTCAAAGACAAAGAAATCTCCGAAGACGAAGCACGCCGCGCCGAAGAATCCGTGCAAAAGCTGACCGACAAATACATTGCCGATGTCGATAAAATGCTGGCTGCCAAAGAAGAAGACCTGATGGCGATTTAAAACCTTTGCATAACAAGCACAAACCTTGTATAATTCGCCGTTTTCGCAGGCAAAACTTATTTTCCTGATAAGCATTTCAACGGGCAATCCGCACTGAAATACAGCTAGGTCGTTGTAAGGATTGCCCTTTTTGCGGCGGATGGCCGCAGTTTGTTTAACCCGTTTATTTTTAAAGTTTGGAGACCAATCATGGCAAAAGTTTGCAAAATCACCGGCAAACGCCCCGTGTCCGGCAACAACGTATCACATGCCAACAACAAAACCAAACGCCGTTTTTTGCCTAACCTGCAATCACGCCGTTTTTGGGTAGAGAGCGAAAACCGTTGGGTTCGCCTTCGTGTATCAAATGCTGCTTTGCGCACTATCGATAAAAACGGTATCGATGCCGTTTTGGCTGATTTGCGTGCACGCGGTGAAGCTATCTAATTTAAAGGAATACGATTATGCGCGATAAAATCAAATTGGAATCATCTGCCGGTACCGGTCATTTCTACACCACGACCAAAAACAAACGCACAATGCCCGGCAAATTGGAAATCAAAAAATTTGACCCTGTTGCTCGCAAGCACGTGATTTACAAAGAAACCAAATTGAAATAATCCGGCTTCAAAAAACGAATCCCTAGTCCGCCGACTAGGGATTTTTTCGCTGCCAATTTATGGCTGGGCAGCAGCGCCACGGGTAGCCTCTTCCAACATCTTCCTGATGAGCTCCATTATTTCGGGGTGTAGGCTGCCTGACGTATAGAGCAAATACAAAGCAAAACAGTAAACGAAAAAATAAACCAAGACGCCGACACTGATCCACTTCACGACGTTGCCCCATTTTTTGCGCATGTAATCATTGCCGGCTTCTCGGCGCAGAAAGTCGATTTGGTTTTTGCCGATGCTGAAAAACCAGCCCAGCGCAATCAACGAACCGGTGTAAATAGGAATTTCGATTGCCGCAAAAAAATAAAGGAGCATGCTCAATATGCCGAACGCAATCGTGCCATACACCACATACATATTCTGCCGTGCGGCATCTTCATTGCCCAATTCGCGCCAGTTAATGGCATGCAGCCATGCACCGATGATGGGGGATAACAGAATGCCCAGCACGGCGGCCACGGTGGGGTTGTATAATTTGGGCGTATAATAACCGCGACGCCCTCTGTCGGACGTCGCGGCAGGTGCAGGCTGCTTTTGCGATGGAATAAAGAAACTCGGTTGTTCTTGGCGCAGTTTCGCATCATAGCGATAACGCACTTCATTGACTAGCAGCCATTCCTGCACACCGCGGATTTCGGCATCGCTAAGCCCGGAACGGTATTGCGCCAATGCGGCTTCAATTTCGGCACGGCTGGCGGTGGGCGGAAGGTTCAGTCGTTGGTATAGGTTAATCATCGGATTTCCTTTGAGCTTGATGGCTGCATTATAGTGAAATCTGCAATGCGCCGCTACGGCATGGGCATGATTGGGCGTTTGTAATGCCGCACAAATAAAAGTGCAGGCTGCTTTTTCGGTCACCAAAAGCAGCCTGCACTTTATTCTACGCTTCAATCATCACGTTTTGCTTTGAGCAAATGTACCAGCGAGGCAATCAATCCGCCCCAGATAATCACGATGGCCACCAGCATCATAATAACGGCACTATTGTTCATGGTTGTTCTCCTCTGTTTGGTCGCGGCCGTGCCATGCCAGACGCGACAAAATAATCGCCAACACAATCAATCCCCCTGCCATGCCCCAGCCGAACGTGTTCACAAACCAATCGGGATAATTTTCATATCCTTCTTTGATAATCTTAGTCAGTTCGCTGAACAGCATGTAGCCCAACACCACCGGCGTCAATATGCCGGACACCAACACCCACATTTTGCCGACTTTAAAAGACGATGTGCGGTTGATATGCTCTGCCAATGCAGGCAGATATTTGCCGATTGCCATTGCCACCAACGAAAAAAAGGCAACGGCGACAATGCCGAAATTGGTCACGAATTTGTCCAACACGTCCAACATGGGCAAACCCGTGGTGGTGCCGAACAGCGCAATGGACAACAACGCCATCGGCACGCACACGGTAATGGTCGAAACCACGCGTCCCCAATGCAGCTTGTCCTGCACGGCGGCAATAATCACTTCCAAAATCGAAATCAGCGAAGTGACGCCGGCAAACAGCAGCGAACCGAAAAACAGCACGCCCAGCAGGCTGCCCATCGGCGCTTGGTCGATAATGGCAGGGAAGGCGATAAACGCCAAACCGATGCCGGATGTCGCCACCTCGCTCACTTCCTTGCCGCCCGCCTGCGCCATAAAGCCCAATGCGGCAAACACGCCGATACCGGCCAGCAATTCAAAGCTGCTGTTGGCAAAACCCACCACCAAGCCGGAGCCGGTCAAATCGGTATCGCGTTTCAAATAAGACGCATACGTTACCATGATGCCGAAGCAGATGGACAGCGAAAAGAAAATCTGCCCGTAGGCGGCAATCCACACGGCCGGTTCACGCAGTTTGTCCCAATTTGGCGTGAACAGCGCATCCAAGCCTTTAGCAGCGCCTGGCAGAAAGAGCGAGCTGACCACCAAAATACCGAACATGACGGTAAGCAGCGGCATGAAAAACGCCGAAGATTTGCCCACGCCTTTTTGCACGCCCAGCGCCATGACAATCAAAATAAATGCCCACACGCCGATTTGCGGCAATGTCACGGCAGAGACAAAATCCATGCTGACGCCGGCACCATCCGCCATCCGCAGATATTCTTTGAAAAAGAAATCGGCATGATTGCTGCCCCACGCTTTGTTGAGCGAGAAATAGGTGTAGCTGGCCGACCAGCCCAAAATCACGGCATAATAAATACCGATGATGACGTTAATCAGCACCTGCCACCAGCCGAATGCTTCCAACTTCGAACTCATGCGGCGGAACGACAGCGGTGCAGAACCACGGTATTTGTGCCCGATGGCATAATCCAAAAACAACAGCGGAATGCCCGCCGTCAGCAATGCCACCAAATAAGGAATGATGAACGCGCCGCCGCCATTGTCATACGTTACATAAGGGAAACGCCAAATATTGCCCAAGCCCACTGCCGAGCCGATGGCGGCAAAAATAAACGCTTTTTGCCCCGAGAAAGTTTCCCGCTTTGGTTTCGCGACCGATGTCTGTTGATTCGACATAATACGCACCTCTGTTTTAACTACTGAAATCTGAAAGTCGCTAACTATGCCAAAATTTTTAAAAAAAGTAAAGATAAGTTAAGCCAATTCGATTAGAAAATTTTATCGCACTGCCAAACAAGAAAAAAGCAGCCTGCACTTCAAAACAAAGTGCAGGCTGCTTTTCAAATATGCCTTATTACGCTTGTTTGCGTGCAGGCAGTTTTTCTTTAATGCGAGCCGCTTTACCGGTCAGACCACGCAAGTAGTACAGTTTCGCACGGCGCACATCACCGCGGCGTTTCACTTCGATTTTCTCTACGCGTGGTGAATACAGCGGGAATGTACGCTCAACACCTTCGCCGTTCGAAATTTTGCGGACGATGAAGTTGCTGTTCAAGCCACGGTTACGGCGAGAAATCACAACGCCTTCATACGCTTGCAGACGGGTACGGTTACCCTCCACCACGCGCGCCCATACCACCACGGTATCACCGGGTGCGAATTCAGGGATGTCTTTGTTCAAACGGGCAATTTCTTCTTGCTCCAATTGTTGGATCAGATTCATGTTATTTCCTTAATATGATATGGATTCTCCGTTGCTTTCTTGACGGATTTTGTCTAAAAGTCGGATTTCCTGTGGGAGTAAATCGCGCTTTTCCAGCAAATCTGGTCGGCGCATCAATGTGCGGCGCAACGATTGTTCCAATCGCCATTCCGCAATCAACGCATGATTGCCCGAAGTTAAAACCTCCGGCACACCCATGCCCTGAAATTCTGCCGGCCGCGTGTAATGCGGATAATCCAGCAAGCCGTCGGCAAACGAATCCTGTTCGGCAGAGGCCATGTCGCCCAGTACATCAGGCACAAAACGCAACACCGCATCCATCAGCATCATGGCCGGCAATTCGCCGCCGGACACCACAAAATCGCCAATGCTGATTTCTTCGTCAACACAGCTTTGCAGCACGCGTTCGTCCACGCCTTCGTAACGGCCACACAACAAAACCAAATGGCTCAGCTGCGACAATTCGACCACTTTTTTGTGCGTCAATGGCGCGCCCTGGGGGCTCAAATAAATCACCCGTGCAGGCTGCAGGCTGCTTTGCTTGGCAAATTCGACCGCCTTGCACAAAGGCTCCGCCATCATCACCATGCCGGCACCGCCGCCAAACGGCCTATCATCGATATAGCCCAGTTTGTTATCGGCGAACTGCCGCGGATTGATGGCGGAAAACTGCCAAAGGTTCTGTTTGTGCGCCCGCCCCGTCACACCGTATTCAACGATGCTGCGGAATATTTCGGGGAACAGCGTAACGGCTTGAATCAGCATCAGTAATCCACGCCCCAATCGGCGGTAATTTTGCGGTTTTCCGCATCCACGCCGTCAATATAATGCGACACGAACGGAATCAGTTTTTCGCCGTATTCGCCGCGCACCACCAAAACATCGTGCGCGCCGGTTTCCATGAGTTTGACCACTTCGCCCAAAACCGCCTGTTCGCGGTTCACAACGCTCATGCCGACCAAATCCGCCCAGTAATACTCGTCTTCTTCGGTTTCGGCAAAGTTTTCGCGTGCGATTTCGATGGTGTAGCCGCGCAATAATGCGGCTTCGTCGCGGTCGTTGATGTGGGCGAATTTAACTTGCAATTCGTCGCCGGCCACTTTACCGGCTTCGATTTCGGCAATCTGAACATTGCCACCTTTGGTCAAACGCCATTCGGGGTAATCCAACAGGCTGTCGGCATATTCGGTTCCGGCGTGGACTTTAACCCAGCCTTTGACACCGAATGCGCCTTTGATATAGCCCATGGCGACCCAGTTTTGACTGCCGCTCATGGATTAAGCGGCAACTTTTTGCTCTTTAACCAATTTGGCAACGGCTTCGCTCACTTGCGCGCCTTGTGCAACCCAGTGGTTCAAACGATCTGCGGCGATGCGGATGCGCTCTTGTTTTTCATTGGCAACGGGGTTGTAGAAGCCCACGCGCTCAATGAAGCGGCCGTCGCGACGGCTACGGCTGTCGGCAACGATGATGTTGTAAAAAGGACGTTTTTTAGAGCCGCCACGGGCCAAACGGATAACTACCATGCTTATATTCCTTGTAAATTCGCAAAGCTTTGCGAGTTGAGTGGATATAGAAAACCGTGCATTTTATTAGCTTTTGTATTGTTTAGGCAAGTGTTTTATCCATTCTTTTCGCACTGCGGGCGGTAAAGCTGAAAAAAGGGAACGGTTTTCGTCTATAATAGCGCTTTTGCAGGCTGCCTGCGCGTTCATTTTTCCTTTCGGAGTGAAATCATGCGTCCTTTAGTTGCAGAAATCAGACTGGCGCACCTGCGCCACAATTACCGCGTGCTCAAAGAAATGCACGGGCAGAATTTGCTGGCCGTCGTGAAGGCGGATGCCTATGGGCACGGCGCAGTGCAATGCGCAAAAGCCTTGGACGACATGGCCGACGGTTTTGCGGTGGCGTTTCTGGAAGAAGCCGTCACACTGCGCGAAAACGGGATTAAAAGCCCGATTCTACTGCTGGAAGGCGTGTTCGAGCCGCATGAATATGCGTTGGTAGAACAATACGGCTTATGGACGGTCATCCACCAGCAAACGCAGTTGGAAGACTGCTTGGCGCATGATTGGAAGCAGCCTGCAACCGTGTGGCTGAAAATGGACAGCGGCATGCACCGCGCCGGTTTCTTTCCGCACAACTATGCCGCGGCTTACCACGCGCTGCAACAAAGCCCCAAAATCGGTAAAATCGTTAAAATGACCCATTTCGCCTGCGCGGACGATGCGGAACGCGGCATGACGGAAATGCAAATCGACACGTTCGACACGGCATGCGAAGGATTGGGCGGCGACAGCAGCCTGGCCAATTCGGCGGCGATTTTGGCCTATCCCGAAGCCAGACGCGAATGGGGGCGCGCCGGTTTGGCGTTATACGGCGTATCGCCCTTCGCCGCAGGTGCAGGCTGCTTTGAAGCCGATTTGGAACCCGTGATGCGCGTTGCCTCCCAAGTGTTTGCCGAACGCGTTTTGCAGCCGCACGAACCGATTGGTTACGGCGCATCGTTTTACACGAAACGCTCCACGCGCGTGGGCTTGGTGGCATGCGGCTATGCGGACGGCTATCCGCGCAACGCCCCCACCGACACGCCCGTGTTCATCAACGGCATGCGTTCGCGCTTAATCGGCCGCGCGTCCATGGACATGCTGACCGTCGATTTGAGCCACGTCCCCACCGATTCGACCTACGAAGTCGAGCTGTTCGGCGACTGTGTTTCCATCAACGAACTGGCACAGTCCGCAGGGCATATCCCCTATGAAATCCTGTGCCACATCAAACGCATGCGACGCATTTATCAGGCATAAACAGCGGGCAAACAGATTCCCGCAATACAAAAGCAGCCTGCACTCCGGAACACGCGCTCCTTAAAGTGCAGGCTGCTTTTTGCCTTTTGCCGCAACCAATCAACCCATTCTTCCCAATATATTTATGACCGACAACGACACCATCCGACAACAATTCCGCGAAGCCATGTCATTTTGCACATCGGGCGTTCACATCATCACCACCGACGGCGAAGCGGGGCGATACGGCATCACCATGACTGCCGTGGCCGCCGTGACCGACGAACCGCCGACCATGTTGCTGTGCGTCAATCAGAAAACCCGCATCCACCCGATTTTGCAGAGCAACCGCCATTTATGCATCAACGTATTGGCGGCACACCAGCAAGAGGCCGCCGAACATTTTGCCGGCATGACCGCACTCACGCCCGCCGAACGTTTTGAGCAGCACATCTGGCACCGCGGCAGCACGGGGCAGTTGCAGATTGAAGGCGCGCTGGCGCATTTGCACGGCCACATTACCGCAGAGCACACTGTCGGCACCCACAGCGTTTTTTATGTGCAACTGGATGAAATCCTGGCGCCGCATACCCAGCAGCCGCCGCTGGTTTATTACCGCCGTCAGTTCGGATTGTCCGACTGACGATAAATGCAGCTGCCGCCTGCAGCCTTGTCCAAGCCGTCCAAATAATTCTCGTGTGCCGCGCATTCTTCTTCAGAAGCAGCCTGCACTCTCAATTTCCCTGCCGACAAAGGCACCGCAGCCACGCCTTTGAACACTCCGCCCACGGCAGCCGAATCATCTGCCGCAAACGCATCGTCCAAACTGAACTGCCCCCGCGTCATCGCCAAATACACGCCGCCGAGCAGTTCGCAGTCAATCAACGCGCCGTGCAGCACTCGGCGGCTTCTGTCCACGCCCAGCCGCGTACACAGCGCGTCCAAACTGTTTTTCTGGCCGGGATAACGTTTGCGCGCCATTTCCAGCGTATCGACCACCGTGCAGACGCTGTCGATATTCGGCAGCCCGACACGGGCAAATTCGGCGTTCAGGAAACCCACGTCGAATTTCGCATTGTGGATAATCAGTTCCGCGCCTTTCAGAAAATCGAAAATCTGCTGCGCCACGTCGGCAAACACGGGTTTGTCGGCCAAATCGCCCAGCGTGATGCCGTGCACGGCGGTGGCTTCGGCCGGAATATCGCGCTCCGGATGAATATAAAGGTGCAAATCGTTTTGCGTGAATTGGCGGTTCACCATTTCCAAACCGGCAAATTCAATCATGCGGTCGGGATTGTCCGCGCGGCTGTGCTCGAAACCCGTGGTTTCGGTATCCAATATAATTTGTCGCTGATTCATAAGCATAGACTCTTTGGGAAAAGTGCAGGCTGCTTTTTCATGCCTGCCGGTACGGATTCTCCACGCCGCGAACCAATTGCTGCAAATATTCGCGCACCTGCGCCTCGCTGCACCCCATCAGCAGCGCGTCTTCAAACGCATCCTGCGCGGCTTGGAACAGCTCTTCCATATTCTGCGACATCACCTTGATTTTTTCGGTGCAAGATACGGGCGAACCGTCATCGTCGAACCATTTGGGCATTTCGGGTTGTGCCATTCATTCTCCAAACACGGTTAGTTGCGGATAAAGTTCTGCGCGTTTTGGCGTTTCACACGGCGCGCCGTTGCGTAACGCGCACTCCAATAGCGGTTGGACAGGCTGGTGATTTCGATACGCTTGCCCGTTCTGGGCGCGTGGATGAAGCGGTCGTTACCGATATACATGCCCACATGGGAAATGCGGCTGCCCGCCGTGCGGAAAAATACCATATCGCCCGGCTGCAACTGGCTGCGGTTCACCGCCACACCCACGTTTGCCTGCTCGGCCGAAGTGCGCGGCAGGTTCACGGCAAACGCCTTGCGGAAAATATACTGCATAAAACCGCTGCAATCGAAGCCCGAAGGCGACGCGCCGCCAAAACGGTAGGCCACGCCCAAAAAGCCCATTGCGCTGCCAATCAAATCATCCACATCGCCGCGCCCCGCCGATGACGATACGGCAGGCGGTGGACTTTCGGTAACGCTACTTTGGCGCGCAATCCGGCCGATTTCGTCATCATTGTTGCGCGCCGTATTTTCTGTGCGGCTGGTAGTGCTGCCACTTCCCGCCTGACGCGCAATCTGACCGATTTCATCGTCATTGCGGCGTGCGCGCGGCGGGGTGCCGCTGCGCGAATTGGCATTGCTGCCGCGGCTGTTGGCGCGATTATTGGCATTGGCTGCCTGACGTGCCGCACGGCCGATTTCGTCGTCATTATTGTTGCGCTGGTTGCGCGATGAAGTGCTACTGCGGGATTTGTCGTTATTGGAACGTGAATTGGCGCGGTTGTTGGCGTTGGTTGCCTGGCGCGCCGCACGGCCGATTTCGTCGTCGTTGTTGCGCTGATTGCGCGATGAAGTGCTACTGCGAGATTTGTCGTTATTGGAACGTGAATTGGCAGGCGTTTTGCTACTCTGTGCCGGCTTGGCGTTTTGGGCAGGCTTTGCATCCCGTCCCGTCTTCGCATTTTGCGCAGGCTTTGCATTTTGCGCCGGTTTGGCGTTTTGTGCGCCTGCCTTGGGGCGTGCCGCTTGCTGTGTCGGCTTTGCCTTCGGTGCGGCTTCGGCAATGTTGGTCAGTGCCAAGCTCAATGCCAAACTGCCTGCAAAATGGTAAAAATAAGGTAAAAACTTCATATTCGGATGTTCTTGGATTGCATGAAATGTGTTGCCGGTTTGCGCATGGTGTTGCAAAAAAGCGGCTTGCACATTTTACCTGATTTGTCGCAAGAAAGCGTTAAAAACAGTCAAGATACGCCCTGCAAAGGTTAAGGCAGACACAAAAAAGTGCAGGCTGCCTTACAAAAAGCAGCCTGCACTTCGCGGGCAAGGATTATTTACGCAGACCCAAGCGCGTAATCACGTTGCGGTAAGTGTCCGCATCGGTACGGCGCAAGTAAGCCAACAAGCGGCGGCGTGCGCTCACCATTTTCAGCAAACCGCGACGGCTGTGTTTGTCTTTCGGATTTGCTTTGAAGTGGGGAGTCAAATCATTGATACGGAAAGTCAGCAATGCGATTTGCACTTCTGAAGAACCGGTATCGCCTTCTTTGCGCTGGAAATCTTTAACGATTTGCGCTTTTTGTTCAACGGTCAATGCCATTTTGTTTTCCTAAAATAAAATAAGCCTTTCGGCGGACAAGTTTGCACAGTTCGATAACGAACCGGCCGCAAACTCCAAAATTATCGCCCGACAAAGCGAGCGATGGTGCATTATGCCACAATTTTCGCCATTTGTGCAGTGTGCAGGCTGCTTTTGCTTATTGTTCGGCTTCCGTTTCAGTTTCCGCCTCTGCCGCGCTTTCTTCGGCAGCCTGCTCCGTTGCCAGCCGGCCGGCCATCGCCGCCATTTCTTCCGCCGACAGTGCGTCAAACCCTGCCAATTCCAAATCCATCAAAATTCGCTTTCCTTCGGGCGATTCGTCCAATTTAGCAAATGCCTCGGCGAATGCAGGCTGCTTTTCCGCATAATCCGGGTGCAGCAACACCGCGTGGTGCAAACCTCCTATCTGACTTTGCGCCAATATTTTCAAACGGTTGCGCGTTCCGGGCAAAAGCAGCGCAAAAGTGCTGTTCAGCAACACGGCCGCATCGGCTTCCTGATTGGTCAGGCGGCGCGCCGTTTCTTGAAACGTTTCCACATTCACCCATTCCACATCCGCTTGAGTCAAATCCGGCAGCAGGCACAAACCTGCCTGCCGCAAATGAACGCTGTCGGCCGCCAAAATTTTGCAGGCTGCTTTCAAATCTGCCGCACTCTGATACGCACCCTCCGCCGCACCAACCAACAGCACTTCGTCCGATTCGCCACGCAGTCGCGCCACCGGCAGATAGCCCCGATCTTGCACCAGTTGCACCGCATCCATCGGATCGGCATATATCAGCGGAATATTTTGATTGCACAAACCGTCTTTTTGCTCTTTCCGACTCTCCGCCACAATCAGGTGAATCGGCAAATCGGTTACTTTCTGCAAATGCGCATTCAGCAAATGCCAGCCGCCGAAGCTGATGGGGGAAAAGTCGGCCGCCACTAAAAATTTTATCATTCCATCCTCCTTAATGGATGACATTGTTTTGAAGTGCTGTGCAAGGCACACACTGCGTAAAAACACACCGCGCATTTTGCAAAACGGTTGTTTTTACAGACTCCTGACAATATTTTACCGCATTCAATGATTTCAGATGAATTTTTATGAAAGATAAATTGGTTTTCATCAAAAACAGGATAAAACGGCTTGAAAGTTTAACATAAATCAAACAATTCTTATTTTCTTTTATTAGCAAGCAGTTAAACCAACCAGTCGCCTTTGGCGGCATCCGTTTTAATCGATTGATTTGGCTGTTGTTTTACCGATACATGCACCGCGTTGCATTTGCAGCGGCAAAATCGCCTCTGCAGAAATGCCGACCGATTTCCCGAACATGAAAAAAACCGCACCGCCAGTTCCGCAAAGCGTGCAGGCTGCTGTAAAATGTGCGGTATTTTTCCAAATTTAACGTAACGAAACGAGAACAAGATGAGCGAACAACAACAAAATCCGCAAACCGAGCCGCAGTTGGACGAAAACCAAATCATCGCCCTGCGTAGGAAAAAACTTCATGAGATTCAAAAATATGGATATCTAGGCCTTGACCTTGGAAAAGATATCAAGAGATTGCATGAACTTGATAAAGCTAAAACTTTACAAAAAGGTACGGAAGTGCAATTTGTTGCCAGAATTGACATATCAACTCTTGATAAGGAAAAGAGAAAAACCTGTTCAAATGGCAATGTATCTTGGTTCTTAGATGCTACTAATAGTGAAGATAGTCGTACAGAAAATGATTGTATTCAACTATATTTGAATAGCCAAAATTCCTTATCGAAGAATAATGAGAAAATTCTAGAGAAAGCATCTCGTGATAGTACGCTTTTATTACTTATAGAAGGAACAACAAATAGATATAACGGAAAATTAACGATAGATATCTCTCGTGTTCAAGAATATAAAAAATTAAAATTTGCCTATCCCAACGACTTCAAGCGCGACAGCTTTGCCGCCGATTTGCACGCCCAATACGGCGAAGTCAGCAAGGAAGAACTCGACCCGCAAGCCGTCCCCGTCAAAATTGCCGGCCGTATGATGCTCAAACGCCAAATGGGCAAGGCGAGCTTTGCCACCATTCAAGACGTTACCGGTCAAATCCAGCTTTATCTGAACAACAAAGGCGTGAGTCAGGAAGTTTTGGACGATTTCAACCACTGGGACTTGGGCGACATCGTCGGCGCGGAAGGCACTTTGTTCAAAACCAACCACGGCGAATTGACCGTGCGTGTGTCCGACATCCGCCTGCTGTCCAAATCCCTGCGCCCGCTGCCCGACAAACACAAAGGCTTGAGCGATCAGGAAACCAAATACCGCCAACGCTACGTCGATTTGATTGCCAACGAAGAATCGCGCAATACCTTTATCAAACGCAGCCAAATCATCCAATCCGTGCGCAATTTCATGGTGAACGAGCATTATCTCGAAGTCGAAACCCCGATGATGCACCCGATTCCCGGCGGCGCGACGGCGAAACCGTTCGTGACCCACCACAATGCTTTGGACATCCCGCTTTACCTGCGCATCGCCCCCGAGCTGTATCTGAAACGCTTGGTGGTCGGCGGTTTGGAGCGCGTGTTTGAAATCAACCGCAGCTTCCGCAACGAAGGCATGTCCGTGCGCCACAACCCTGAATTCACCATGATTGAATTCTACGAAGCCTTCTCCGACTACGAGCGCATGATGCAGATGGCGGAAGACATCATCCGCAACGCATCGCGCACGGTAAACGGTACGGCGAAAATCAGCTACAACGGCAAAGAAGTCGATTTGGAAAGCCCGTTTGAACGCCTGA
>ERZ773008.1331-NODE-1331-length-17560-cov-11.855527_pt1 | contig 17560 bp, 17 predicted proteins | sample MGYA00580664_ERZ773008 | MGnify/ENA primary metagenome ERZ773008 (study PRJEB29015, sample SAMEA2738016) | human oral metagenome | biome: human oral; feature: human-associated habitat; material: dental | place: China | collected 2048 ... | reverse complement strand
CATGAGGTGAAGCCGGGAGAGCTCGTCGGCGTCGGCGTCGAGGTGGGCCAGGTGGACGACGGCGGCGGGAGTGGTGTCGCGGCTGGAGGCGCCCGTGCGGACCACGTAGTCGCCGGCCTCCAGGACCGTGGCCGCCCGGCCCTCGTCGTAGGAGGCGAGGTCGGCCAGGTCGAAGGCGACGGCGACGTCCTGGCTGGAGCCGGGGGCGAGCTCGTCGGACTTCCGGAAGCCCGCGAGCGCCTGATAGGGCTGGTCGAGCTCACCGGCCGGCACCGAGACGTAGACCTGGACGACCTCCTTGCCCGCGCGCCGCCCGGTGTTGGTCACCCGGACCCGGACCGTCACCCGCGAGCCGTCGATCGCCGCGGCCGGCTCGCCGAGCTCGAAGCTCGTGTAGCCCAGGCCGAAGCCGAAGGGGAAGAGCGGGCTGACGCCCTCGGAGTCGAAGTAGCGGTAGCCGACGTACACGCCCTCGCGGTAGTGGGTGTCGTCCGGGTCCCCGAAGTCGCCGACGGTGGAGTAGTCCTCCCAGGCGGCCCAGGTGGTGGACAGCTTGCCGGAGGGGTACGCCGCACCGAGCAGGACGTCGGCGAAGGAGTCGCCGATGGCGGCGCCCAGCTGGGAGAGCAGGAGGATGTTCCTCACGTCCGCCAGGGGGCTCAGGTCGACGACGCCGCCGACGTTGAGGACCAGGAGGAACTTCTCGTAGCGCTCGTTCAGGGCGCGGATGTCGCGGATCTCGGCGTCGGTGAGGAGCACGTCGCCGCGCTCGGGGCGCCGGTCGTTGCCCTCGCCGGAGACCCGGCCGAGCACGTAGACCGCGGCGACGGCGCTCTCGACGCCCTCGGTGTCGAGAGAGAGGTCGTGCTCGGGCTCGGGCATGACGGCGCCCATGCCGTAGACGACGGCGGGCACGCCGGCGGCCTTGGCCCGGGCCTTGAGGTCGGCGATGAAGTCGGCATGGGCCCGCTCGTGGACGGCGTCGTAGGCGTCCAGCCACGCCTTGGTGGTCAGCGTGAAGCCGGCCTTCTCCAGGCCCTCCTCGACGGTGACGACGTGACGGGAGTTGACATCGCCGGATCCGGTGCCGCCCTTGATGGTGCGGCGGGCGCCGGAGCCGTACAGGGCGAGCCGATCGGCTTCGGGCAGGGGGAAGGACCCGTCCGACCTGAGCAGCACCATGGACTCGGGCGCGCTCGTGCGCACGGTGGCGAGATGGTCGATCTCATACTGGTTCATCGGCACGTGGAGCTCCTTTGCTGGTGTCGGCGCCCGCGCGGGGCGCCTCTCGGTACGGTGCGCATCGGTGCGTCTCACTGCGCATCGTCATGGATGATAATGCGATAATAATGTACCGCACGGTCGAATTCCTGCCCAGTGGATTCGCCGTCGGATTCGCGACGCGGACGGCGGCGGTCGCTCGGACCGGCCCCGCACCTGAACGCGCTGCGGCGATGGTCTGGCTCAACGGCTCGAAGCGGGCTCAACCGGTGGTTGAGCCTCTCGCTCCCGGCGGTCCTCCCTCACGAGTCCGGTGATCAACGGATGCGTGCTACCCGTCCGCGGAGGCGGCCGACATCATGGTTCCGGCCGCCGGGCCCGTACCGGCGAACGCCAACGACTCCGGCGCACCGCCGACGAGCGGCGAGCCGAGAGCGAGCAGGAACAATGGAGAACTAAGGAGCACAAGGAGACCACGATGAAGCACTCAGTCGGACGCAATATCGCAAGGCTGCGGCTGTCGCAGGGGATGACGCAGGAACGTCTCGCCCAGCGGATGGGCGTCACACCGCAGGCGGTCAGCAAGTGGGAGAACGATCTCAACTACCCGGACGTGGCCGCGCTGCCCGCCCTGGCGGCGCTGCTCGGCACGAGCGTCGACTCACTGCTGACGGTGCCGGACGACGGCGCAGAGGCAGAACCCGAGGACGCGGTCCCGACACGGGCCGGCCTCACCGCCTCTCCGGCATCGCCGGCCTCGGCGCTCTCCCCGGCTTCGGCGCCCTCCCCGGCAGCACCCGCCTCGACGGACTTCGCCCTCATGAGGCCCGAACCGGCTCCGAAGCAGGATCGGGGCGCCTCCGCGGCCGCCGGGCGCAAGCTCCGCATCGAGATCCGGGGCCCGCGGAACAATGTCGACCTGGCCTTCCCCATGCAGGCCGTCGCCGCCCTCACGAGCCTGACCGCCGCCGTGCCGCAGGTGCGCACCGCCATCGACGCCCACGGCCTCGACCTCGACGCGGTGCTGGCCACCGCCTTCGGCTCCCTCGACGCCGTCGGGAGGAGCACGCTGCTCGACATCACGGACGGCGAGGACCGGGTCCGCCTCTACGTCGAGTGACGGGACTGGCGGTGCCCGGGCCCGGGCGCCGTCCGGACGCGTAGGGCCCGCCCCGTACGACGGGCCCGACGGCGCGCCGGCCGGGCCCCTCCGGGTCTCGGACGCGGCCTCAGATGACGAGCCGCCTGCGGTACTCGCTGGGCAGCATGCCGACCTCGCGCTTGAACAGGGCGGAGAAGCGACTGGCGCAGGTGTAGCCCACGGATCTGGCCACCTGCTCGATGGTGAGGTCGGGCTGTCGCAGCAGGAGCTCCGCCTGACTCATCCGCCTGCCCTGGATGTACCGGGTGACGGTCTGCCCGTTGAGCCGCTTGAAGGTCTCCTTGAACTTCGTGGGACTCATGCACGCGATCCCGGCCAGGTCGCCGATGCGCAGGTCCACGGAGCAGTGGTCGTCGATGTAGCTCACGACGTCGCGCAGGCGCTCGCGATCGGCGGGGCTGAGGCGCCGGCTCTCCACGACCGGACCGCGCCGGGAGCGCTCCACGATGAGGCCCATCGCCTCGAGCACCTTGCCCTCGTAGTAGAGCTCGCTGTGCTCGGGGTCGCCGGGCCGGGGCCACAGGCGGGACAGCAGTGCCCTCATCTCGCGGAACTCGTCGATCGAGCCGAGCGAGATGAAGGCCTGCTCGACGTCCTGGAACTGGCCCGCGTACTCCTTGTCGAGGAACCGCGCCGAGAACTCCGGCGTGATCTCGATGGCGACGCTCTGCACGGGAATGCCGCCGTGGGCCACGCCCTTCCAGGGACCGCCTCCGATGCTCTGACCCCACACGCTGTCGGGCCTGAGCCTGCGGTAGGGGCTGAACTCCTCCCCGGCGATGGACTTGAACCACGTGACCGTGAGATAGCTGGGCGGCTCGACGTCCATCATGAAGTCGCTGCGCATGGTGAAGTCGTGAATGCTGATGCTCCACAGCGCCGGGTCCGGGGAGAGGACGTGGAACCAGCCGGTGCACTCCCGCCCCTCGCACCGGTACGAGTGCCAGAGCCCGCCGAGGCCCTCCGACGACGGCACCTCCACGAAGCCCGCGCTCCTGAGCATCGAACTGTGCACCGACTTCTCCACGTCGTCGTCCTTTCGACCTATGACGATGAGACGCGATCATACGCCGATAGGACTGGAATGCCTGACGAACGGTCCAGAATCCCCCCCTCGTCCATATACTTCGCAAAAGGTTAGCAATACCTGAGTTAATAGGGAAGGACGAGAATTGAGCACGTCGGCACCGCCATCCCCCGACCCGTCCCCCACCGTCGAGAGCTCCGTCCTCACCGCGCGCGACCTCATCACGGTCGGCGTCTTCACCGCCCTCTTCCTCGTCTTCATGGTAGTCGGCAGCGCCCTGTTCGCCCCCAACCCGGTCCTCACGTTCTGGATGCCCGCCGCGGCCGCCCTGCTGACCGGGCCCGTCTACCTGCTTCTCATCGCGAAGGTCCCCAAGCACGGGCCCCTGGCCATCCTGGGCGTGGTCATCGGTGCGATCCTGTTCGTCACGGGCATGTACTGGGGGTGGGCGCTGGCCTCCGCAGTCCTGGGCATCCTGGCCGATATCATCGCCGGCGTCGGCCGGTTCAGGGCCAAGCCCCTCAATCTCATCGCCTTCGTCGTCTACTCGCTGTCCCCCATGGGCTCCTACATCATGCTGTGGGTGAATCCGAGCGGCTACACGGCCTACCTGACCGGCAGAGGCACCGAGCAGGCGTACATGAGCACCATGGAGAGCACGGCCACCGGCTGGATGCTGCCCGCCATGACCCTGGCCACGGTGCTCTGCGCCCTCATCAGCGGCCTGGCCGGCATGCGCCTGCTGCGCAGGCAGTTCGAGCGCGCCGGCATCACGGCCTGAGCATTGCGCGCCGATACCGCCACCACGACGACGCGACGGTTGACGACGCGCATGGCGCAGCAGGTGCACGACCACGGCCGGCCGACGACGCGGGTCGTCCGCACCGGCGAGCGGGTCCATCTCGACCCGCGCACCAAGCTGGCCCTCATCGCGACCATGGCCGTCGCGGTGGCCCTCGCCCCGAGCCTCGCCTACGAGATGCTCCTCATGACGGCGGCCTTCGCCTTCGGCGTGGCACTGGGCAGAACCAGGGCATCCGCGATCATGCTCCTCCTGTACGCGGCGACCATAGCCGCCACCCAGTTCCTGCCGTACCTGGACAGCGTCGCCGCACGCACGACGTTCGGCTCCTTCTTCCTGCTGGTGCGCAAGATCTTCGCCTGCGGGCTCATGGCCTACGCGACCGTGGCCACCACCCAGGTCAACGAGCTCATGAGCTCGCTCGCCCGCCTGCGCGCGCCGCGCGGACTGAGCATCCCCCTGGCCGTGGCCATGCGCTACGCACCCGCGGTCCGCGAGGACTGGGCCTTCATCAGGGACGCCATGCGCATGCGCGGGGTCTCCCCCGGTCCCGCGAGCCTCGTGCGGGCACCGGCGCGCACCATCGATTGCATCTACGTCCCGCTGCTCATGAGCGCCAGCCGCGTGTCCGACGAGCTGTCCATGGCGGCCATCGTGCGCGGCATCGAGAACCCCGTCGCCCGCACCTGCTACCTGCGCATCGCCATGCGCCCGGTGGACTGGTTCATGCTCGCCCTGGGCGTGTGCGCCGTGGCGGGCGCCGTGGTCTGCAGAGTCTGCGGAGCGATGGCATGATCCGATTCGAGCACGCCTCCTTCGCCTACCGCGGGGGCGCCGCCGGGGAGACGGGAGTCAGGGATGCGAGCCTCGACGTGCGCCCCGGCGAGGTGGTGGTCCTGTGCGGGCGCTCCGGGTGCGGCAAGTCCACTCTGCTGCGCATGGTCAACGGGCTCGCCCCGCGCTTCTTCCCCGGCCGGAGGACCGGGAGCGTCCTGCTCGACGGCGAGGAGGTCGGCGGCCTGGCCACCTGGGAGATCGCCACGCGCGCGGGGTCCCTGTTCCAGAACCCCCGCACGCAGTTCTTCAACGTGGACACCACCGGGGAGGCGGCCTTCGCCCTGGAGAGCGCCGGCTGGCCGGAGGAGGAGATCCGCGCCCGCGTCGACCGGACCTTCCGCGAGCTGGGCCTGGAGTCCCTGGCGGGACGCAGCATCTTCCGCCTCTCCGGCGGACAGCGCCAGAAGATCGCCTACGCGAGCATCTGGGCTCTGCGGCCGCCGAACCTGCTGCTGGACGAGCCGACGAGCAACCTGGACATGCCCTCCATCGCGGATATCGCGGCCTTCGTCGCGAGCGCCAAGGCATCGGGCCGCTCGATTCTGGTGGCCGAGCACCGACTGGCCTGGCTCTCCGGCATCGCCGATACCTATGTCCACCTCGACGGCGGCCGTATCGAGCGCATGATGGATGCCCGCGAGTTCGCCGAGCTCAGCCCGCAGGAGCTGGACTCCATGGGGCTGCGCACGCGCGACCTCGATGACGTCGCGCCCGCGGGCGGCGTCGGCCCGGTCCCGCCCGGCGACGACGCCAATAGCACCGATAGCGCGGGCAGGGCCGCCGGCGGCAGAGGCGGCCATGCGGTGCTGTCGGCACGGGGCCTGTCGGTCGACTACGGTCGAGGCCCGGTCCTGCGCGGAGCCGAGGTGGATCTGCGCGCCGGGGAGGTCGTCGCCCTCGCCGGACGCAACGGCGCGGGCAAGACCACGCTGTGCCGCGCCCTGTGCGGCTTCGAGCGCAAGGCGCGGGGGACGGTCCTCCTGGACGGGCGACGGGCGTCGCGCAAGCACCGGACGCGCGCCTCCTCCATGGTCTTCCAGGACGTCAACTACCAGCTGTTCGCCGAGAGCGCCGCGGCCGAGGTCACCTTCGGCCTGTCGCGCCGTCAGGCCAGTGCCGTGGACACGGAGGCCGTCCTGCGCGAGCTCGCCCTGGACTACGTGGCCGGCAGGCACCCGGCGACGCTGTCCGGCGGGCAGAAGCAGCGCCTGGCCGTCGCGGCGTGCGTGGCGGCCGGGAAGCGAGTCCTCGTGTTCGATGAGCCCACGAGCGGGATCGACCTGGACGGGATGCGCCGCGTCGCCCGCCTGCTGAGACGGCTCGCGGACCAGGGCCGCGCGATCCTCGTCATCACCCACGACCTGGAGCTCATCGCGTGCGCCTGCGACCGCGTCCTGCACGTCGAGGACGGCCGCATCGCCGGTCGGGCCCGAGTGCGCGACGACTTCGACGCCGTCCGGGCGATGACGGGGGCCGCCGCCCCAGCGTGAGTGAAGAAGAACAGGGCCGCCCATGAACAACGCCTCGATCGACTTCGCTGGCATCTCCTCCGGGATCGAGCGCACCCCGCCACCAGGGGGTCGGCGGGGTCGGAGCCCAGTCCGCACCCCGTGACGACCGATTTCGCTAAGCTCCCGGGGAGCGGCCCAACGCCGTGCGGGCCATAATCATCCAGACCCGAGCCCTCCCAGCCCGCTGAGGAAGCATGACCCGACCTCACACCTTTGAACGTTCCCAGAAGCGCGAGCCCCGGCCACGGGAGCAAGCACCGGAATAACAGCCGGTATAGCAGCAGCGAGTATGAACCCCAGCGGTGATATTCTCGCCGAATGAACCCCAAGTCGCGAACCCCTCCCGAGCCACGACAGACTCAACCCCATCCAAGAAAGTCGACCGAGTCGGGAGAGGCCGAAACGAGCGCAACGACCTCAGTAGCACCTCGGAGTTCATTGGCTTCTTCCCGGCAGGCTTGCAGAACGTCATCGAGTCTGTTCTCGAGGCTAATAGCGCCAAATTACTGGACATTGACCAGAGCGCAGTACGCCTCTCGCATCAAGATTCTCTACCCACACAATTGATCCCTTTTTTCAAAAATGTATTCTCCATAGAGGCCTCCACCACCCGGGGACCCCTACCTCATTCCGTCTCGCGACTAACCGCACAACTTGCGAAGAGGGGCATCGCGGGGATACGCAAGGACGAGACCTTTCGAATCATGGCCCGCATAGATGGCCAACTCACGTCCATAGATCGCGCAAGACGCACTACACTGGAAATCATGATTGAAAGCCTCACCGGCACAAGAGTGCATTCTCGGGGCGGCGGAATGGAGTACTGGATCATTGCCGAAAAGGTTGGAAAAATCTATTCTTCGGGACTCGTCTACGGACTCCTGCGGCCCCCGCACCAAATAAAGGGGAACTCGCGCCCAGCCTAGCCTCGCTCCTGATCACCTTGAGTGAGCCTCGTCCCGACGAAGACTTCATTGATCCCTTCGCAGGATCCGGAAAAATCGTACGGCAGCGACTGAAATGGCCAGCAGCACGAGTCCACTTCAACGACCTGAAAACTCATGCTCCTGGGAACTTGATGCGTACAGGCCGAGTGAGCACCTCCTCCTGGGACAATTGACGGGGCGTCCCCCTCGGGCCAGCGGATCCCAAGCAAAGCGGCAGTGCAGGTCTGCGCCCCGCCTCCCGTCGAAGCTATCGTCACCGCCATAGACGCTCCTGCCACGAGATCCGCTACTAATGGTAGTATTAGTGAAGTACAACGTGTGTGCCCGTCACCGACACGATGCGCACTCCTTACATCGTCCATGAGTCTCACAGGTGGTACAGCGCCCCGCGCAACCGGCGCCGTAACGCTCGACGGTCTCGCGGCAACCCCACATCACGTGCATCGTGCGGACCCCAGAACCGAGCAATCGCCCTCCTTGTGTACCCGGGCGCCCCCGCCCTTGAGGGCCTCATCGCGCAACGACCCAGCACTGGCAGGCGTGCCACGACGGGCGCGAGTCACCCGCTCGGGGCGACCCGCGCACCAGTACTCGAAGGCACCCGACGGATGCCGGGCTCCGAACTCCTGGCGATCGTCATCGGCGAAGGAGCCGACAACCCTTACCAGCGCTTGCACTCCACGGAGCGCAGATACGCGCTCGCCCTGCGCAAGATCTCATCGGCCCCCCGCAGCCGGCGGACTTCCCACGCGAGCTCCTTGACCCACTGCACCTCGCCGTCGGCCACGTCGCTCCTCTCGATGAGCACGAAGGCCACGGCCTATGACGCCGGATCAGGACGCCCGCGCACCCAGTCGAAGACCTCGTCGGCCTCTCGACGGCCGCCGTCGCGCACCAGCAGGTGGAAGGTCGCATGGGCCATGGCGTCGCGGATCGGCACGACCGTGCGGCCGGGCATCGGCGCCGAGAGCGAGGGCGCGTCAGTGACGAAGTGGGGCAGCGACGAGCTGCGCGCCAGCTGCTCGAAGACCGCGCGATCCTCCTGCACGACGAACTGCGAGTGCGGGAAGTGCCGGTCGCACAGCTCGCGCCAGAAGCCGATGCCCTCGAAGAGCAGGAAGGTCTCGCCGTCGAGTTCGGCCGCGCTCACGCTCGACCGATCCGCGAGCGCGTGCCCGACCGGCAGGGCGACGGACAGGTTCTCCGCCATGAGCCGGCTCGAGCGCACGCCCGACGACGCGGCGGGGCGAAGGGCGATGCCCAGGTCGAGCTCGCCGTCGTGGATGCCGGACTCCACCTGCGCCTCGGCGAGCGTCTGGGAGGTCAGGACGAGCCCGGGGAAGCGCTCGATCATGAGGGCGGTCAGCCGCCACAGCGGTGCGGGCGCCACAGTGCCCACGCGCAGGGCGCGGGTGCGACGGGCGACGTCGTCGACGGCGGCGCGCATGGCCCGCTCGTCACGCAGGATCTGGCGGGCGTGCTCGAGGGCGACGCGGCCGGCGTCGTTGAGCACGAGGCGGCGCCCGGGGCGGTCGAAGAGCGGCTGGTCGAGCTCGGCCTCCAGGCGGGCGAGCGAGCGGGACAGGGCGGGCTGCGACAGGTGCAGGGCCCGAGCGGCGGCGCTCATGGTGCCCTCTCGCGCAATGGCGTCGAGCTGCCTGAGCTGCTCCAGCTCCATGAGGCCCCGTCCCTCCGTATCGTCCGCATCCTGCACCGCTATGCACAGTCATGATATTCATGCGACTCATGCATCAGCAGATACGTGATCAGTATTTTACAACGCCACGTTCCTGGCGAAGACTCATGCGTAAAGTGGAACATCCCGTCGAGGAGTCAACCATGCAGTTCTTCGCCATGAACAATGGCCTTGAAATCCAGGCCCTGGGTTACGGCGTCTTCCAGATGTCCTCGGCCGAGGTCGACGAGCACCTGCCCGAGGCGATCGACGCCGGGTACCGGCACATCGACACCGCCAACGCCTACTTCAACGAGGTCGCCGTCGGCCGGGTCGTGGCCAAGAGCCCGGTGGCGCGCGAGGACCTCTTCATCACCACCAAGCTCTTCCCGCAGTCCTACCCCTACGCCCAGTGCGGGCCGGACATCGACGCCACCCTGGAGCGCCTGGGCACGGACTACATCGACCTCCTGCTCTTCCACCAGCCCTACGGCGAGTACGTGGCCGGCTGGAAGGCCATGGAGGAGGCCGTCGAGGCCGGCAAGGTCCGCTCCATCGGCCTGTCCAACTTCTCCGCCGACAAGGTCCGCGAGATCCTCGACGTCGCCCGGATCGCTCCGGCGGTCCTCCAGGTCGAGGCCCACCCCTACTGGAACCAGCACGCCCTCAAGGCCGAGTTGGAGAGCACCGGCATCGTCTTCGAGGCCTGGTACCCGCTCGGCCACGGGGACAAGGCCCTGTTGGCCGAGCCCGCCCTGACCGGGCCCGCCGCCAGGTACGGCAAGACCGCCGCCCAGGTCGCTCTGCGCTGGCACCTCCAGGAGGGCAACGTCATTTTCCCCAAGACGCTCAGCCCGCAGCACATGGCGGACAACATCGACATCTTCGACATCGCCCTGACCGAGGAGGAGATGGCCCGCATCAACGCCCTCCCCCAGAAGCCCTACTACGCCGTGCCCCATGAGCCGCCGGCCTTCGTCACCACCACCATGGACTACTCCCAGCAGACCTGAACCTCCCGAGACCACCGGAAGGACACCGCCATGCTCCACAGGACCCTCAACAACGGCGTCGAGATGCCGATGCTCGGCCACGGGCGTCTTCCAGACCCCGCCGGATGAGGCCGAGCGCTGCGTGCGCGACGCCCTCGAGGTCGGCTACCGCCTCATCGACACCGCCCAGGCCTACGGCAACGAGGAGGACATGCCCGCCTTCGCCGCCCTCGACGACGGGAGCCTGCCGCGCATCTTCGACCACGACGACCCCAAGACGATCGCCTGGCTGCTGGGCGAGTACGTCAAGAAGAACCAGCTCGACGGCGGAACGCTGTACTGAGACTGCTGCGTCGGCAGCGCTGACCGACGGGTGGGGCGCGCCGACGTCCCGCCTCTCATACTGCTCTTACTCGCCGATCACTCGACGTCGATGAGGCCGTTGATGTGGAGGGTCTCGACGTCGAGGCGCCGGTTGACGTTGGAGGCGGTGGAGTCGTCGATGCGTCCGGAGAAGCGCAGGTCGTGGACGCGACCACGCAGGTGGTCGATGACGGCGAGCCGCAGGGCGCTCTCCGGGCCACCGTAGACGCTCGCCTCCTCCTCGGCGTCGGCGCTGAGCACGGAGCGATGGCGACGCTCGTAGTCGGCGCGCACGGCCGCGATGACTGCGTCGTCGTCGACGCCTACGCGTTCGGCAATGGCATCGAGCTGACTGATGGTGTCGTCGAGGACATCGGCGAGGGCTTCGATCTCCTGCGACTCGACCGACTCGGCGGTCTGCGCACCGACCGAGGGCTTGGCGTTGGCCCAGCGAACCACGTGGGGCAGGGCGATCCCCTGGACGAGGAGGGACAGGAGGGTCACACCGGCGACGATGAGGATGATGAGGTTGCGCTCGGCGTAGGTGGTGCCGCCAAGGGCGACCGGGATGGACAGCGCCATCGCCAGGGAGATCGCGCCGCGGAAGCCGGCCACGGTGGAGACGATGCGGCCGCGCAGGTTGGTGCGGCGCAGGCGCTGCTCGGGGCGGCGGTCGAGGACGCGGATCGAGTAGATGATGAGGTGATGGCCTGCGAACCTGCCCGCCACCATGGCGATGTAGACGACCGGGATGAGGATGAGGCCGCGGACGAGGTCGGCGCGCGGGAGGTCTGCTGCGATCCCGGGGAGCGCGACGCCCACCATGACGAAGAGAATCGTGTTGAGGATGTAGGTGAGGATCGTCCAGAACGGGGTTCCCAGGACTCGCGAACCGAGAGACAGGTGCGGGGCGGCGAACCGGGAGACGATGATGCCGCAGGTGACGACGGACAGGACGCCCGAGCCTCCGATCTCCTCGGCGAGGAAGAAGGTGACGAACGGGGTGGCCAGGGCGGTGATCGTCGCCAGCATGGGGTCATCGGTGATGGTGCGGATGCGGATACCGATCTTGGTGACGACGGCGCCGACGAGGGCGCCGACACCGATTCCTCCCCCGAAGGACAGGAGGAGCTCGCGCGTGACGAGGCCGGCCGTGACACCGGAGGAGTCCTGCGCGGCCTGGAGGGCGATGGCGAAGACGACCAGGGCGGTGCCGTCGTTGAGAAGCGACTCGGCCTGGAGGATGGTGCGGCCGTTGGGGTTGATGCCGCGGCCCAGGCTGGAGACGGCGGTGGCGTCGGTGGGGCCGAGGCAGGCTCCGATCAGGAGCGCGGCACCCAGGCTCAGGCCCGTCAGGACACCGATGAGGGCGATGAGGGCGGCTGTGATGGCGACGAGGACCGTGGCGCTGAGGATGATGCCGCGCAGGCTGCGCCGCATACGGTTGAGGGAGACGGACAGCGACTCCCAGTACAGGAGGATCGGCAGGAAGATCGTCAGGACCACCGCGCTGGGGAGTGTCATCTCCTCCCCGACCGGGAGGAAGGCCACCGCCACGCCCGCGGCGATGAGGAGCACCGGGGCGATGAGGCGGAACCTGTCGGCGATCACGTAGGCGATAATCGAGGCGGCGATGAGGGCGACGATCATCTCGATGGTCATGAGGCTGCCGGTGTCCCTTCAGTGTGCTGGGTGTGATGGGTTGACTGCGGTCGGCTCGGGGAGGTGCGCAGCGTTGCCGGGCCGCGACCGGGTTTATCCTGGCGCCGGGCCGAGCACAGCCTACTGATGCATCCTCCAAATCCTCTGTCGATACCTCGATTCGCGTGCGTCCCTCCGCTCACATCACGCGAGGTCACCTGGCACGGATCAAAGCACGGGTGGCCGCGGCAGAGACTCCGGGAGCCTTATCAAACAGCGCCGCGCGCGGCTCGGGTGAGGGCCTCCAGGCAAGGCTCGCGACGATTCGGTCGTAGAGCTCGCGGAGGCCCTGTACGGGAGAGTTCGAGAGGTCGCGGACGGCCTCGGTCAGGTCGCCCCAGTCCCTCTGCTCGCCGTCGGACGTTCCGATGGCCGTCATGGCGCTGATGCAGCCGATACGCCCGCCAGCGCGGGTTCTGTCGAATCTCCGCAGGATGAGGACGCTTCGGTTGCCCACCTGGGTGAGCCGGTGCCACGACGTGCGGATGCCCGCCGCCTCAAGCAGGTCGAGGGCGGTGGCCTCCCAGGCCATGACGTCCCATGAGTCGCTGGAGTGGGGGAAGTTCGCGATGGCGAGACCGCCGTCGTCGAGCCGGACCGAGGCCTTGGGCCGGGCACCGCCGAGGCCCGTGGTTCCCGTGTCGAGGAGTCGTGTGACGGCGTCGGAGGGATCGTCGTAAAAGGCCAGCTCGTCGCTGGCGCGCAGGAGCGCGGGCAGAGCGACGAGCCGCGGAACACGCGAGGGCTCTCCAAGGAACTCGTCGCTCCCGGGGATCCGGAAGCGCAGGGCGCCCTGGCGGATGTCGTCGCTGACGCCGAAGACCAGGGTGGTACTGGGCTCCGGGGACCAGGCTCAGAGCCGGGTCGATGGGTCGCCCCGCCGTCGGCGAGGTAGGCGGAGTCGTAGAGGAAGGTGGTGGAGACCTGGCCGCGAGATCGCACGACGTGCGCCTGGCCGACCATGCGGGAAGAGCCATTAGCATCGGAGACGATCTCGACGGCGGTCATCGGGCGCGATTTCGGGCGTGGAGGCGGCCGATGTCGCTGGCCAGCGGGTCAAGCGGCGTCGACGAGCTGGTCGAGGATGTTCAGGGCGCGCAGCACCTGAGTGACGCTGTTGAAACTGACGTTGGGGTTGCCCGATTCGATCTTGCGCAGGGTGTCGCGGGTGATGCCCGCACGCTCGGAGACCTGCTGCGCGGTCAGGCCGAGCACCATGCGCCAGCCGCGCACATGCTCCCCGAACTCCGCCACCTGACGGTTGATCCTGTAGCCGGACATGATCTTCCGTTCGCTATGCCGACCAGCTTTAATCACATCAGTGAGTTATGGCGAGGATGACCGTCGGATAATGAGGTACTTCCCCGCACGCAACCCCTTTTTTGAGCAAGCCGTACGTCGATACGTCGTCTCTTCCGGCTTTCGGCACGCACCTGGGTTACGACATCCGGATGCCGAGGAAAGCCGGGTTCCTCGCCGGCGGGCTGTTCAACCTCATGGTTCAGGGGCAGGGCGTGGTGGCCGTGCCCTCGGACGGACCGCCGAGGCGAGGGTGGAGTCCCCAGACGGCTCAGATGGCGCTGTAGCCGCCGTCGACGAGGATGGGCGAGCCGACGACGTAACTGGAGGCCTTGGAGGCCAGGAACAGGATGGCGGTGTCGAGTTCGCCCTCCTTGCCGAAGCGGTCCAGGGGGATCATGGCGCGGAAGGCCGATCCGGTGTCCTCGGCGTCCAGGACGTCGGTGGTCAGCTCGGAGTAGAAGTAGCCGGGGCACAGGGCGTTGACGGTGATGCCGTACTTGGCCCACTCGGCGGCCAGGGCGCGCGTGAGGTTCACGGCGCCACCCTTGGCGGCGTGATAGGCGGCCATGCCGGCGACGTTGGATCCGACCATGCCGTACATGGAGGCGACGTTGATGATGCGTCCGTAGCCGGCCGGGATCATGGCTTTCTTCGCAGCGGCGCGCGAGACACGGAAGATGCCGTACAGGTCGACGTCGACCTCGATATCGAACTGCTCGTCGGTCAGGTCCTCGGCAGGGCCGAAGCTGCCGGTTCCGGCGTTGTTGACCACGATGTCGAGGCGACCGAAGGTCTCCAGGGCGGAATCAACGACACTCTCCACGCTGGCGGTATCGCGCACATCGCAGTGCAGGGCGAGGGTCTTGACCCCGAACTCCTCGGCGATCTCCTTGGCGACGGCTTCGACGCGCTCGACGCGGCGCGCCACGGCGACGATGTTGGCGCCGGCGCTGGCCAGGGCCTTGGCCATCTGGATGCCGATGCCGGACGAGCAGCCGGTCACAAGGGCCGCCTGGCCGGTCAGGTCGAAGTAGTTGCGGTCCATGGTCATCCCTCTTCCCTGAGTCGTTTCCTCGAGTCGTTCCCCGGCCCGCTGGCCGAGTAGAGCGGGTGCGAGAGCTGAGCACCCTGACAATTGAAGAAACTATATGGAACAGAGAGGTTAGTACATATGATAAATCAATGGTTGACCTGGGGTAGATGACGCCGAGTCGAGAAAATGCCGCCCATCACACAGCGTCATCTCCACGACGAGGAGCATCGAAGCACTCAGCGCCTCTCAGCGGTAGGCCTCCCAGGAGGCGTTCTCGTCGTATCGGGCCACGAGGCTACGACGGCGCCGGCCTGCTCACGGGCGTTGGGGTCGGTGGCGTCAACGATGCCGGCGTTCTCCAGGGGCAGGGAGATGCCGTGCCTCGAAGACCTCGTTCTGGAGGATGTCGAAGAGCTCGGGGCGATGGGGTGGGGCCGCGGCTCCGCCCCGAACAGCCTGATGAAGGTCTCGCGCGCCTGGGGCGTCAGCGCCATGGAGGACCCCTTACGATGTGCGAGCGGCTCGACCTGAACATGTCACGTCGGCCGCCCCGGCGATAGGTTCTCCACGCCCCGTCGCCGGATTCGCAACGGGGCGACCTCTCAGACTCTCAGACCAGCGTCATACCGCCGTCGACGAGGATGAGCTGTCCCTGGACGTAACTCGATGCATCGGAGGAGAGGTAGAGGATCGTTCCGTTGAGCTCGTTCTTGTCTCCGGGGCGGCCGGCGGGGTTCAGCGCGTTGTAGGCCGTCAGGAACTCCTCGCTCCTGAACAGGGTGCTCTCGGTCATTTCGGAGGCGAATAGCCCCGGTCCGACGGCGTTCACGGTAATCCCGTCACGGGCGTAGGAGCAGGCCATTCCCTTGGTGAGTCCCAGGACCGCGGCCTTGGAGGCGTTGTAGGCGTGGCGGATGAACACGTCCTGCTTGTCGGCGATGACAGCGTTGACCGAGGCGATATTGACGATCTTGCCGTATCCGCGCTCACGCATGAGGGGCACGACGTACTTGCTGACGTGGAACATGCCCTTGACGTTGGTGGCGAAGGAACGGTCCCAGTCGGCCTCCGAGAGGGTGTCGACACCGCCGCGCACGGCGACCCCCGCATTGTTGAGAAGGATGTCGATGCGCCCATAGGTCTCGATCACCCTCTCGACGGCGTCACGGCAGCTCGCCTCGTCGGTGACATCGCAGCGGACGGCGAGCGCACGACGCCCGGTGGCCTCGATCTCCTCGCGCAGGGCCTCCAACCGCTCAAGACGCCGGGCGAGCAGCGCGACGTCCGCACCGTGCTCGGCGTAGGCGCGGGCGGCGTCGGCACCGAGGCCCGAGCTGGCCCCGACGACGACGGCCACTTTCTCGCTGAGATCGAAGATGCTGGTCATGATGGCGTCCTCCTCGCATCCTCCGGCAGGCCTCCGCGCGCCGCGGCGTCGTCGGAGCGGATTGTACGGTCGCCATGAACCATGCCGGACCCATCGGGGCATCGCAAGGGACCAAGAACCTTCCTGAACCTTTTCGCCGACTGGAACGGCCGACACGTCGCGGACTCGGAGGCCGGTCGCTCGAGCGGCAGGTTCTCTCACATCCCGTCAGCGGCTTTCCGCGCGAAGTGAGCACGCACGTCGGCTGCGCCGATCCACCCCTGCTCTTGGCCCAAGAGGCGGCCGGCCTCAATTTCTTCACGTACCCGGCCTCCAGGGCCAGCAAGCCTCCGGGCCATGCGGATGACGCGGGCGGCCCGTTTCTCGAGCTCGGCGCGCGTCAGGCCCACACCGCCGTCGTCGGACTCGCTCCGCCCAGTCGATGGCCGACCGTCGCCCCCCCCGTCCGAGCGCGGCCAGGAGGTCCTCCCGGTCCGCCTCACCTCCGGGCATGAAGAGCTCGTTGCCGGCCTTGACGGTGGCGGCTGCGGTGGCGCGCGCAGGTACTGGACGCCGCGGGTGACGGCGGCGGCGATGCGCCCGGCCAGCAGCGGGCCCTCGGAGAGGTACTCGAATGCTACTATCCGTCACGGCGGTTTGCTTCTTGGATGGATTGGTTTAAGCACAAAGATTCTCTCAAGAGCAGGCCGCCACCCTGCTTAACGACACGCTATTACCAACAAAACACCCTGAACACCCCTACGAATAAGCCTGCTGGGCCGAGTCACTCGACCCAGGACTACGCAGAGCGGTAGTACATGACCGCAACCTGTGTGGGGATGGACGTACTCAAATTGGCCGAGACTTGAGTGTTGACACCAGTCACATCCGAAGATCGGAATGACTGCCGGTTTCCACCAGGAGCAGCACGAGCTCCGCCTCTCGGACCTCGTAGATCAGCACCCAGTCGGGCCGGATGCGGCAGTCCCTCAATCCTGCTCGGTCCGCCGTGAGCGCATGGTCGCGGTAGCGAGCGGGCAACGCCTCTTGACGCTGAAGCATGTCGACGACGGCGAAGAACTCATCCAGGTCGAGACCGCGCTTCTTAGCCCGCTTGAGGTCCTTCTTGCACTTGTTCGAGATGACGATCTGGAGCATCACAGGCCCAGGTCGTTGCGCAGGTCAGCTACGGTCCGGTAACGCTTGGCCGTTCCTGCGGCGATCGCCGCATCGGCCTCCTCGTAAGCCCGTCGTGCCTCGGCAGTCATGCCATAGGGACGTGAGGTGTCGAAAGGGAAACCCTTGAAGTCATTGAACGCACGGACGAACATGCGTACAGCATTGGACGGAGTCGTTCCCATCTGGCGAGCAAGCTCAACGAACAGACGCTTGTCCTCGGCATCGATCTTGACGTTGAGATTCTCCATAGCGGTCGACATCGCTTCCTCCTCGTCTCCCATCGAGGGTAACACGATGTGTCACGCTGGGGTACGGCTGCGCCAGGATCACCCGGCCTGTGCGGAGCGGTAGTACATGACCGCGACCTGGGTGCGGTTGCGCAGGCCGAGCTTGGCCAGGATCGCGCTGATGTGGTTGCGCACCGTGCCCTCGCTCATGAACA
>ERZ773008.1320-NODE-1320-length-17608-cov-40.510967_pt1 | contig 17608 bp, 19 predicted proteins | sample MGYA00580664_ERZ773008 | MGnify/ENA primary metagenome ERZ773008 (study PRJEB29015, sample SAMEA2738016) | human oral metagenome | biome: human oral; feature: human-associated habitat; material: dental | place: China | collected 2048 ... | reverse complement strand
CAAGCCGAGTCCTGCTGTCCATAACCACAACTGTACATACTAGTAGTTACAATTTGCAAGCTTCTTCATGCTGAATTCCAGTCCACACATAGGCCTCAGCCAAACACCGTAAACCTTTTGACGGCAACCAGCAGCGAAGCCCCCTAACAAGGCGTTGACGTCATGACTGCTTTGGCCTGTGTGCGCCTTGCAGTATGGGAGGATATTGATGTTATATTTTGCCTCACAAGATAGCGGCCTAAACCCTGCCCTGGAAGATATACAGGCCAATAGTGACACCCATACAGAAGCCATTAGCTGGCACAAGCCAATAAACCGTACTACACACTGGGGCAGGTAAACAATCAAGTATGGAATACTCATCTTGATGAGATATGCTACCGGCGGGCGCTTGGCGTATCCTCTGGCATACTAAAGACGTGCTGACATTAGGTTTTTCGGTGTTTCCTCTTATGCTTTTTCAGAATCCGACGGCGCAGGCACTCTACCAGTACACGGTGCTTGCCCTGATTTTTATCTGGATTGCTTCGGTGCTGTACTGCATTTTGACGGTGCATCGCAGCCCCTACTTCAACGAGATTCAGAAGCTCAAGTGGCTTCTGTTCATTCTGGTTCTCCCCTATTTTGGTGCGCTGGCATGGTTTTTGCGCGTGCATCGCGAGAAAAAGGATGCGGCCGCCGCGAACCAAACCGATACCGCCTCGAACCCTCACGACGGAGGAAAATAACATATCCTATGACAATTTCAACCTTCGGTGAGTAAGTTCACGAATACCGAAGTGGACGGTCTGTTACGGAGCCTGTATAGTTCTATATGTTGCCTGCGACTCTTTGAGTCGTATGACACTTGCGCGAGTGGCGGAATAGGCAGACGCGCACGGTTCAGGTCCGTGTGCCCGTGAGGGCGTGGGGGTTCAACTCCCCCCTCGCGCACCAGCAATCCCCGGTTCTGATGAGCCGGGGATTTTTTTGTTGTGTCGGCAACATTTGGGGTTTTCGAGTCTATATTTTACGAGTAAAAAGTATATTATCGGCATGGTGGTCACACTATCCCCTAGAATAGAGTTGGGTGTGTGCACTCACACCTGACACAGCAAATGCACAGCTACAAAAGCTAGACTGAACCCTTCGGGTTCCCAACCACGGGATGCCAGGGGTGACATCCGGCCCGAGCCATAAAGGAGGAGGCAATGAAGTTATTTGATAAGTTGGAACGACTGGAGCAAGGCATCGGTCGTACCGTCGGCTTTTCTAAAGGCTTTGGCACCTTCGCAAAGGCTGATGTAGCTAACCGTATTCGCACGTCGATGGATGATGCCTCATATGTGGACCAGGGCGGTCACACGATGGCACCAAATATCTTCAACGTTCGCTTTTCGAGCGCCGATTTTTCGCGCGTGCGGGAGTGGGGCAACCCATTCGCGGTTGAGCTGTGCAATCTTGCTATTTCACATGCGCGTGCGCAGGGGTATTCGCTGATTGGGGCTGTACGTATTACCTTCAGTCCTATTGCCGATCTCGAAGCCGACGAGTTCGAGGTTGTGCCCAGTTTTGAGGCGTTCCAGGCTCCACCCGCGGGCGCGACGAACTATGTTCCTCCCGCCGGTGCCGCCCACGGCGCCTCCGACTACGCCCCCGTTGCCCCGGCTCGTGATACCGGTCTGCCGACCAGAATTACAAAGCCGCGGGCTACTCCGCCGCGCCGCACGGAACAGCCTCAGCAGCAACAGCAGGCACCTGCCGCGTCCGCGCCGAAACCGCGTTCCCCGCAGAATCCTCCGCAGCAGCAACGTGCTGCGGCGCATCATGCCTTTGTGGATATTAACGGGCAGCGGTATGAGCTTTCTGGGGCACCTCTCGTCATCGGTCGCGGCTCCGACGCATCCGTGCGTCTGGCTGACAAGGGTATTTCGCGCCGCCACCTACAGATTTCCCGCCAGGGAGGCAACTATGTTGCCACCGACTTGGGCTCAACCAATGGAACCCGGCTGAATGGTTTTCCGCTGAAAACCCCTACCGTTCTCCAAGATGGAGCGGTGTTACAGTTGGGCGGAGCCCGAGTTCTCTTCCGCTCAATTGCCTCTGGAGGTATACGTTAATGGCATCCGAGCTAACTGTAACCATACTGCGCTTTGCGTTTTTGGGGTTGCTCTGGTTCTTTGTATTTTTCGTGGTGGCAGCCGCCCGCCGCGATTTGGGGCTGGGCAAGAACTTCCGCTCCGTACCCGTAGAATCTGCCGCAGACTCGCAGCCGCAACCGCAGCATATTGCAGCTCCTCCCGCACGTCCTTCCCGCTTGGTAATCACCAAGGGAGTGCAGGCGGGAGCTATGATGCAGTTGGGTGACTCCCCGGTTACTATCGGTCGCGCCAATGATATTGAGGTTTCGTTGCAGGACGATTACGCCTCCGGTCGCCATGCCCGTCTGTTCCCACAGGGTTCTCGCTGGTTCTTGGAGGATTTGGGCTCAACCAACGGCACATTCGTAAACAACCAAAAGCTGACCCGCGCTACTGCTATTGAGCCGGGTGTCGATTTCCGTGTGGGCGGAACGACTATGCAGCTGAGGGGGTAATCGTTGAAGATAGCCTTTCGCTTTGAAGCCCGTTCCGATACGGGCGTGAAACGCAGCAAGAATGACGACTCCGGGTACGGTGGGCGTTATCTTGCTGTTGTTGCTGACGGCATGGGCGGGCACGTCGGTGGTGACGTCGCATCCGCTACCGCCGTTTTGAACCTGACCCCTTTGGACCACCCCGACTTTGACGGTACCGGCGGCATATACCTCGCCGACGAAATCCAAAGTGCCAACGCCATTATCAATGATCTGGCAACCAGTGATCAGCGCCTTGCGGGTATGGGTACCACCTGTACCGCTCTGCTGGTGGACGGCGAAAAGATCGAGATGGCCCATATTGGCGACTCGCGTGCCTATCGTTTACGTGCCGATGAAGACGGCGGTTTCGAGCAGATTTCGACCGACCACACCTTCGTGCAGCGTCTTCTCAACGAGGGCCGCATCACTCCCGAAGAGGCGGAGAATCACCCGCACCGCAACGTGATTATGCGCGTGCTTGGCGACGTCGATGCCTCTCCCGAGCTTGAACTGCAGACTTTAGAAGCCATTCCCGGTGAGCGCTGGGTGCTTGCTTCCGACGGTTTAGAGGCGGTGGTCTCTGATGAAGAGATCGAAGCCGTCATGCGTTCCACCGATGATCTGGGTGAGATCGCGGACGTTCTTATCCAGATGACTCTCGACGGCGGCGCACCCGATAACGTGACGGTCGTGGTTGTACAGGTTATCGATCGTGAGGAGCTTCCCGCCGACGAACCTGTAGGTCCTTCTGCCCTGCCAGAGACCGGCGAGATCGATACCTCACTGACAACCTCTGAGCTTGAGGAAATCACCGAGGAAGTAAACGCTGAAGAGGGTCTGTCCGATCACGATCGTGCGCTCAAGAAGTTCCGCCGCGCCCGTGACCTCACGGATTCCTTCCCCCACGACGGCGACGCGAGCGATCAGGATGCGGTGTACTTTGCCCGCACAAATGCCGCGATTTTGCGCCACGAGCTTGGCTCTCGCCCACATCAGCTGGTGGGCAGCGCATCCGTAGCAACAGAGACCGGGCGTATTCCGGCGGTGACGAGCCGCACCCTGGAGCATCGAGCCTCGTTGGCGCAGCGCGTACCGATGAGCACCGAGGAACCCGCAAAGCTGCCGGACGAGCTTGAAGAGCTTCTGGCGGACCCAATTCGACGCCGTCGGCGCCCGATTCTGCTGGTGAGTGCAGCCGTAATCCTTGTGCTGGCGCTCATTGCGGGTTGGAGCGGGCTGAAATGGGTTGAGGGCCGCTACTACGTTGGCGAAAATAACGGTAAGGTCGCCGTCTATAACGGAGTTCCGCAGTCGTTGGGGCCAATCCATCTCTCCCATGTGGTCGAGGAAAGCGAAGTGGAAACTTCACAGCTGCCCGAACATACCCGCACGCTTTTGAAGAATACGATTCACGCGGATAATCTTGACGATGCACGGGTTATCGTAAACCGTATGCAGGCTCAGGTGAATCTGCAGGATGACCGGAATACACAGCCTTCCGGTGCGGCTTCGTCCGGCGCGCAGACAGGTCAAAAAACTTCAGCAACGGAAGGTGGTAATCGTGGCTAGGCTATTGCGTGATGCACACATACCCCGTTCGCGTCGCCTGATTGAGCTTGTTCTGCTCGTGGTTGCGGTCGGCATCGGCTCATTTTCCATGTACCTGATTGACCCCGAAACGGCGTGGGATATGGGGAAAAACCCGTGGATTCAAGGTACCGTGGTGCTGGGCGTGTGCGCGCTCATCGCGCATCTGGTGCTTCAATTCCGGGCGCGTTACGCCGATCCGTTTATTCTGCCGCTCGTTGTGGCGCTCAACGGAATCGGGCTGGCGATGATTTTCCGCATCGATAAGGATCCCGCCATGCAGAAGTCCCCAGTGGGCGAGTCCCAGCTGTTCTGGACAGGCTTCTCAATGATCCTCTGCTCCGTTGTGCTGTACTTCCTGCGGGATCATCGAGTGCTACGTAAGATCACCTATATTTCGCTGGTGCTCTCCTTCATCCTGCTTATCATGCCGCTTATCCCCGGCCTTGGTACCGAAATCAACGGCGCACGGATTTGGATCAGGCTCGGCGGGCGTACCTTCCAGCCCGGCGAAATTGCAAAGATTACTCTGGCAATCTTCTTTGCAGGCTACCTGTCCACACACCGCGATTTGATTCTCACAGCGGGTAAGCGTCTGGGGCCCATCAATCTGCCGCGTCTGCGCGATTTGACCCCAATTTTCTTGGCCTGGATGGTCAGCATCGGCGTGTTGGTTTTCCAGAAGGATCTGGGTTCTGCAATCCTGTTCTTCGGGCTGTTCATGGCGATGCTGTACCTCTCGACCGGCAAGATTTCCTGGCTTGTAGTCGGCGGTGTCGGCGTGGTGGTTGGCGGATACTTCGCCTACAACTCCATTTCTCACGTGCACGCCCGTATCTATGGCTGGATGCACGCCTTTGATCCCGAGGTCTATATGTCCTCCAGCGGTGGTTCCGGTCAGATCCTTCAGGGTATTTTCGGTCTGTCCTACGGCGGTCTCTTTGGCCGTGGATGGGGTCAGGGCCTTACCTCTTTGGTGCCGTTCGCTAACTCGGACATGATTATTACTTCTCTCGGTGAGGAACTCGGTCTGATCGGCCTGGGCGCTATTTTGATGATGTTCCTCATCCTCATCTCGCGTGGCTACCGCGCGGCGTTGGGCACTCGTGACGGTTTCGGCAAGCTCTTAGCGGCGGGCCTTTCCACGGTTATGGTGCTTCAGCTCTTCGTGGTGGTTGGCGGTGTAACCCGGTTAATTCCGCTGACCGGTTTGACCACACCGTTTATGTCTGCCGGTGGTTCATCCCTGGTGGCTAACTGGATTATCGTGGCGTTGTGGCTTTCGATTTCGCATACCGCGCGAGCGCCTCACGTCGTGGTCGGGTTCGACGTTCCCGAAAGTATCGACCACGAAGACTACAGCTATGAATCTGAGGGCGCAACCAGCGTTCTCGCCCGTATTTCAACTCAACAAGCAGGAGGTGACCGCAATGGATAGGGCAATTCGCCGCATGTGGATGGCCGCAGGTTGCGTTTTTATCCTGCTCATGGGTACGTTGAGCTATATCCAATTCTTCGACACCGAATCTCTCAAAGATAACCCGTGGAACTCGCGTTCTCTGTACGATAACTATGGTGCCAACCGTGGCTCTATCGTGGTCGATGGAACCGAAATCGCCTCGTCGGTGAAATCGGATGATGAGTATAACTATCAGCGCGTGTACTCTGAGCCGGAAAAGTATGCGGCGCTGACGGGTTATTTCTCGTCAGTGTACGGTTCTACCGGTGTCGAGTCCGCTATGGACAAGGAGCTTTCGGGTACTTCCGACAGCCAGTTCTACGATCGTGTTGCTCAGCTCTTCTCGGGTTCTTCGGCACGCGGTGCGAGCGTCGAGCTCACCGTGGATTCCAAGCTTCAGGAGCTTGCTAATAACCTGCTGCAGGGCCGTAAGGGTTCTATTGTGGCGATTAACCCCAAGACTGGCGAAATCTTGGCGATGGCCTCGTCTCCCTCATATGACCCGAATACGCTCGCATCCCACGATGGGTCTACGGTAGTCAGCAACTATGAGGAACTGAACTCGAATCCGAATAACCCGCTTTACAACCGTGCTATTGCGGGTAACACCTATTCGCCCGGCTCGACCTTCAAGATTATTGATGCCGTCGCGGCTTTGGAGTCCGGCAAATATGATGCGAACTCCACGATCGATAACCCCGCACAGCTTCCCCTTCCGGGAACCAATGTGTCGCTTCCGAACTTTGCGGGCGGTCAGTGTGGAGGACGCACCAAGGCTACGATTGAATGGGCTATGGCGCAGTCCTGCAACACTCCTTTTGCGCAGATCGCAATGGATTTGGGTGAAGATAGGATCTCTAGGACTGCCGAAAACTTTGGTTATGGTCAGGATTTGAAGATTCCGCTGGCGGTGGCTAAATCGAGCTTCCCGAAGGGTATGTCGCAGAGCCAGCTGGCGCAGGCATCCGTGGGTCAGTACGATGTACGCACCACCCCGCTGCAGGTGGCGATGACTTCTGCCGCGATCGCTAACGGCGGTGTGCAGATGAAGCCCAATATGATTCGTTCTGTCAAAACCAGTAACTTGAGCGTGCTCTACGAGTTCTCACCCGAGAAGTTGCGCACCTCAACTTCTACTAAAGTCGCCGATCAGGTGAAACAATGGATGGTGAACTCTGTGGATAACGGTATTGCCCGTAACGCAGGCGTGCCCGGGTATAAGGTTGCTGGTAAGACCGGTACCGCAGAAACTACGGGTGGTTTGAATAACTCTTGGTTTACCGGGTTTGCACCCGCCGATGATCCTCAGATCGCCATTGCGGTGGTCTATGAGGATATGGATGCAACAACCGGTTCCCAGCTTTCGACAAATGCAGGTAAACAACTTTTTGAGGCGGTGTTGAACAAGTGAGGCCTTCGGCTGATATCACCTTGGGCGGGCGCTACACCCTAACCGAACGTATCGCTATCGGCGGTATGGGTGAGGTCTGGAAAGCTCGCGACAAGGTTCTCGGACGCACCGTCGCCGTTAAAATCCTGAAAGAGGAGTATACGGGTGACCCCGGGTTCTTGGAGCGTTTCCGTGCGGAGGCGCGCCATACCGCGCTTCTGAACCACCCCGGCGTTGCCAATATGTTCGATTACGGTGAAGAGGATAACTCTGCATACCTGGTGATGGAGCTGGTTCCAGGTGAGCCGCTGTCGAGCATCATCGAGCGCGACGGCACGCTACCGCCAGATCGCATCCTGAACTTTATTGCGCAGACGGCTCGCGCGTTGGCTGCTGCGCACGCTCAGGGACTCGTGCACCGCGATGTGAAACCCGGTAACCTAATGATCACCCCGGATGACCGGGTGAAGGTTACCGACTTCGGTATTGCTAGGCTTGCGAACCAGGTTCCGCTGACCGCTACCGGTCAGGTGATGGGTACAGCCCAGTATTTGGCACCCGAACAGGCAACCGGTCAACCTGCAACCCCGTCCTCCGATATGTACTCGCTGGGTATTATCGGGTACGAATGCCTGGTCGGTCACCGCCCGTTCACGGGTGAATCACAGATCGCGATTGCTCTAGCCCAGGTGAACGATCCGCCACCACCGCTGCCGGAGAGCATCCCGGCGCCCGCCCGCGCCTTGATTATGTGCCTGCTTGCTAAGGATCCTGCGGAGCGTCCTAAGGATGCTACCGCGCTGGCGTCTGCTATTGATGCTATTCGCCGTCGCGATATTCCTGCGGCGATTAAGGCCGTGCCCACGCTGGAGGCGTTCTTGCCGGAGAATCTGGATACCGCCCAGACCTCCTTGATCGCCGAGCCTATTTCGGCATCCGCTGCTCCGAAGTTCGGATCTGGGTCGCGCTTCACGCCCGGTCCTTCGACGGCACCGATTCCCGAGCCAGGGTCGAAGGCTGCGGCCGCGCGTACGTCACAACAGGGGCCGAAGAAACGCAGCTGGGTATGGATCGCCGCTATCGTTGCGGCACTAGTGCTCATTCTTGGTATCCTCTGGGCTGTCTGGGCGGCAAATAGCCGTGCAACCCCCACTCCGAATACCACCAGCTCGGCAACACCCAGCTCTGCGGAAGGTACCGTCACGGTAGCCACCCCGAGCGAGGAGTCCTCGGCTGCGAGCAGCACTCAGAAGCAGAAAATTAACCTGCAGGCACGCAGCTACGAGGGTCGTCCCCTTCAGGATGTTGTCAATGACCTGAAGAACCTGGGTCTTTCGCCCAGGACTGAAAGTGTTGAGTCTGAAGAGCCAGCCAACACCGTTCTGTCGATTTCACCGGCTGGTTCGGTAGACGAAGGCAGCACCATTACCGTGCGTTATTCAAGCGGTTCCAGGGGCGCGACCCTACCTAATGTTGATGGGAAGAACTACGAAGAGGCTTCTCGGACGATTACCTCGCTTGGTGTTGACGTGAACCTTCACTTCGAGCATTCGGACACCGCACAGCCCGGTACGGTGCTGCGCACCAGCCCTTCTTCTGGCACTAAAGTGTCAGTTCCTAGTAAGGTAGAGATGTATGTAGCTAATGAGTCTTCAGGTACGAGGACGGATTCTGACTCGTCGCCATCCGCAGCTACGCCGTCAGGTGCGTCGACTTCTTCTAGTCCTCGTACTGGGCGTTAGTGTCTGAGTCCACTCACATCAAAAACTATTTTTACCCCAGGAGAACGTATGGACCTGTTGGTTCCTGAAACGGTAGATAGCCGTTATAAGGTACTCGATGTTATCGGTACCGGTGCGATGGCTACCGTATACGCGGCGGAGGATACTCGTCTCGGTCGTAAGGTCGCGATGAAGATCCTGCGCCCGGAGCAGGCCCAAGACAAAACCTTCCGTTCACGGTTTAAACGTGAGGCGGAGGCTGTCGCATCCCTGAACAACCCCGGTATCGTTGCGGTGTACGACACGGGCGCTTATTCCCCGTCAGATCCCAACAGCGGATACGGTGTTGATGATGCCGCCGACGATGACGAGGCTAAGATCCCGTACATCGTTATGGAATACGTTGATGGCAGGACACTGCGTAGTGTCCTTTCGTCGGGCGGGTACATTCCCGTGCGTGATGCGGTGGGGTACGCAGAGCAGCTTTTGAGCGCTCTAAAATACAGTCATTCGATGGGTATTATCCACCGCGATATTAAGCCCGCGAATATTATGGTGCTTCCCCGAACCGAGGAAGACGCCGCGAAGGGGCAGCCGGGTCAGATTAAGGTGATGGACTTCGGCATCGCCCGAGCTATTGAAGAGGCTGGCGAGGCTCTGACAAAGGCCAACGTGGTGATGGGTAGCGCACGCTACATGTCTCCCGAGCAGGTCAGTGGTAAAGAAGTCGACGCGAGAAGCGACCTTTATTCGGCAGCATGCGTGCTGTATGAAATGGTCGCTGGACGTTCCCCCTTCGATGCGGAAACTAACGTCGATTTGGCGGCGAAGCATCTTACCGAGACTCCCGCCGCACCAAGTACCTTTAGTCCGCTGAGCGTACCCCCTGAGCTTGATGAAGTTATCCTTCGAGGTCTTGCTAAGAACCCGGATGATCGTTACCAGACCGCCGATGAGTTTTCGCAGGCGATCCGTCAGGGAGCGGGTCTGCAGGTTGGCGGCGGTATGCCGCAACAGGTTCCCGATGACTCCATGACCACCGCTTTTGCGCCTCTTGAGGCTCCCGCGGCGGGGGCGGCAGGCACCGGTACGGGTGAGGTTGATTTCGATGCCTACACCACGACCATGCCGCAGGTTTCGACTCCTGTTGAAGACGCGAACCTCAACGGTTTCTTTGATGACGATGAGTACGGCGGAGAAGAATTTGTTGAAGAGGAAGAGTTCCTTCCCGCCGAGCAACCCCGTAAGCGAACCTGGGTTCGTTTCCTCGTTGGTCTTGCTATTGCAGCATCGCTTCTGCTGGGTATCGGCTCGTTCCTGTACTACCAGGGCAAGCTCAATGAAGTTCCGCAGGTCGCTATTCCTACCGTGATGAACCAGTCGAAGGACGATGCCGAGAACCAACTACGCAATGCTGGCTTTGCCGTGGAGAGCCGCGGGGCATACTCCGAGAACGTGAAGAAGGGCGATGTTATTAGTGTCAGCCCCGGCGAGGGTACGAAGGCGGCTAAGGGTTCTACCGTATCGCTAACCTACTCGAATGGTCCCGAGCGTGTAACCCTGCCCGATAACCTGCAGGGTCAGAGCGAAGCCTACGTGCGCAACGCCCTGAAGGAACTCGGCCTTAAGGATGGTCGCGTCAGCACCGTTGAGAGCGCATCCGTTCCCGCCGGTATGGTAGTTTCTCTGGAGCCTGAGAAGGCTGAAACCGATGCCGACGGTAAGACCACGATCGAGGCTGGCAGCAACGTAAACCTGGTGCTGTCCTCCGGTAAGGTCAAGGTTCCTTCGCTCGTGGGTCTGACGAAGGATCAGGCTATTGAAGCTCTGACCGCGTCCGATGTTCTGCTCAACACCAATATTGAGACCGTTCAGACAAGCTCTGCGGCACCGAATACGGTGATTTCTCAGAGCTCCGCTGCGGGTACTCTGGTGGCCCAGAACAGCACTGTTACTATTCGTGTGGCGGCGGCCCCGGCGGCGACCGCGTCTGCCTCACCGCGTGCGACTACCCCGTCGACGAATAATAACAACAACACCCAGCGCCAGCAGGGCAATCAGCAGCAGAATCAACAGCAGCAAGGTCAACAGGGCCAGCAAGGTAATCAGCAGCAGAATCAACAGCAGCAAGGTCAACAGGGCCAGCTAGGCAACGCTCCTGTACCTTCTGCAACGCCAAGTGCCGCTGCTCCTTCATCCAAGGCCGTACAAAACGGCAAGGAAAATGAGGAGAAAGAAGAAAGGTAAGGCTGGTTTGCTCAGGTAAATCCTGGTCATATATGTGGGGCGTGCTTTAGATTTTGAATCTAAAGCACGCCCCACATATATTTCTTCGGCTGTACCGCGCATAGAGAAGGCGCCTGACAGACCTACTTGGGTCTGTCAGGCGCCTTTACCGCTGCCCACTAGGCGATTAGTGGGGACAACGATTTGGCACGCTCAGCGGCCCCCTTAAGCCCCGTTTCTTCCAGCCAATTACCCAGCATCAGATAACCGCCCTCGGTAAGCACGGATTCCGGGTGGAACTGCACGCCATGCATGGGCGCATCCCGGTGCCGCAGCCCCATAATAATGCCGCTCTCAGTCGTCGAGGTGGTTTCCAAGACCTCAGGCATAGTCTCTGGGACGACCGCCAGCGAATGGTAGCGAGTCGCAGTGAAGGGGTTCGGTACGCCTTTGAACACCGAGTCATTCTCGTGAACCAGGGTTGAAGTCTTACCGTGCATCAGCTCGGGGGCGTGTGTGACGGTGCCGCCAAACGCCTCCGCGATAGCTTGATGCCCCAGACACACGCCAAGCAGGGGTTTATGAGTCTGCGCAGCCCAGCGAATGGTATCGATAATGACCCCCGCTTCTGCGGGGGCACCGGGTCCCGGAGAGATGAGCAGGCCGTCGTACTCGGCAGCCATTGTGAGCACGGTATCAAGGTCATACTCGTCATTGCGGATTACGGTTGTCTCGGCTCCGAGCTGCTGCAGATATCCGACGAGGGTGAACACAAAACTATCGTAATTATCGATAACCAGGATGCGGGTCATGGCTTCTCCTTTGGCAAGCGCCGCTAATGGTTGATGGTAACGTCAAAGTTGAACGGACCGTACTCGGCAAAATTCGGAAACACGAATTCCATGAGGGCGTATACGATCACGGCGATAAGCAGAATAGCAATGATAATGCGAACCCATAGAGGTCCGGGAAGATGACGAAAAATCCAACCGTACATGTTATATCCTCTCGGGTTAGGCGGGGTTCTGGGCTGCTTGGGCAATTTCCGCAGGGGCGCCAGCAGAGTTAGGCTGCCAGGATTCAAAACGGGCATGCACAATATAACGTTCTGTGTCACCGTAACGCGGGTGGCAGGTCGTGAGCGTCATAATGCGCTCCGTGGGCTCTTGTCCGGGCTTACTCGGAACCGGCTCGATCACCTCAATATTGTCAGGCTGCACAATCACATGCTCATACACGGTGTAGGTGTAGTAGCCGTCTTTGGTGCGCACATAAATGTGATCGCCCACCTGCAGCTGATCGATATAGTCGAGCACTGCGCCGCGTGTCTGCCGGTGCCCTGCGAGCGCGAAGTTGCCCACGCCGCCCGGCATGGCGGTTCCGTCGTAGTGTCCCAAACCGAGGGTATCGATCACGTCTGCGCTGGTACCCTGTGCGGTGGGGCGCTGGTAGTCTGCACCAAACCGGGGAATGTAGACAACCCCGAATCCCTTTCCGTGCTCGGGTTCGGCTTCAGGCTCCGGTGGATTTTGGGGATCCCACTGTTCGACTGGCGCAGCGGAGCTGAACTCGTGCGTTAGGGAATCGACGGCTTGGGACTGTGAACGGTTTGCGTCTATATTGGTCCACCAGAGCTGCCACACGACAAAGAGCAGTAGCACAAGACCAACGGTGATCAGAAGCTCACCCGTGATTTGGATGGTCCACCGCAGAATAGATTTATGAGGCTGAACTGCCTGATGCGCTTTCGCGGATGCATGCGCCATAGTTTTGGGTGTCCTCCATAGCGGGATGTTACCGTCCCAGTCATTACACTTTCTTTAATGACAACGCCGGTGAAAGGTGAAATCATCCCGCGAGTCTGCAAAGATAGTTTTTAACGTACTACATAAGGTTACCCATACATCTGAGTCGGAGGAAAATATGTCCCCTAAGTCGACTGCGAAAAAGTCGAAAAAGACTGTCAATACTAAGTCAAAGAAGTCACAAGACAAGAAATCGCCTAAGGCCGTTGAAGAAGATGCGAGCGAGCTCCGTCTGTTGGAGGTCGCTCGCGAGATGGAAACGAGCGGAACACAGAGAGAGGGTACTCCCCTGTGGTATCGAGTGGTAATGTTTTCGCTCGTTGCGCTGGGTATTCTCTGGATTATTGCGTATTACATTTTTGAGGGTCGACTTCCTGTGCCCGGTATTGGCATGTGGAATGTGACTATTGGCGTGGGTGCCATGATGGTGGGTATGGTCATGATGACTCGGTGGCGTTAGGTTAGGGCTATGTCCGAATCAGATGGGTCTCCTTCGTCTCAAGAATCTCAGGATGCCCCGCATGGCTCTACCTCCGATCCCATGCGGAGTACCGAGGATATTTCAAAACGTGCGGATATTCGTGCCGCCCGCGTGGAGACAAGGCTGCGCCGCTGGGCGTTGATCGGGTTTATCGTCGCTGCGGCGTTATTCTGGCTGGCGTCTCTTTTCTTCCGCTAGATCACGTATAAGCGTGGCGGTGCTGTATCCTTGGGGTGCGCCCGCCGCGTTTTCTTTGCTTTTACTCGTTCTGGGGCTCCGCGACTGGCTCTTCGTGCAGGGGCCGCAGAATCCGCACGAGTATGATCATGACGATGAGCTCCACCATTGTCTGGGTCAGCGCTGTGTGCTGCATGGGTCGGCCTGTGGCATGCACTATTCTTTGACTCGCGTTCTGCATGCCGTGTCATATACGGGGGTATACACCCGAGAATCCCTGTACAGAGCGCAAAGATGACGTAGAACAGTACCCAGCGAACAAGATTCTAGGGCGCTTCGTCGATGCGACGTGCAGCAGAAAACACTGCCAAGATCTATATATGCAAATATTCCGATATAAGCATATATACTAGTCGATTGAGGTTTTAAAGAACTGGTAAAAACAATGGTTTGTGTAGCAGCAAGCGTAGCAAATAAAGGCCGCAACATAATCTGCAATAGCGCCAACACCACCAGGAATGCTGCCAAGGCGATCGTGGAAGTAAAGTCATAACCAGTAGAATACCGCCACGAAGTTGAGCGTTGTCAGCCACAGGGTGAATCCGTGCGATGCAGAATTGGGTGCGGTGCGTTTGATGTCATTCCCGTCATGAATCCAAAAGCCCTTTATGGGCCGCATCAGCAACCCGACGGCTAACTTTTTCCAGAACGGGCGAGTTGATATTCCAGTGCTGCCAGTACAGTGGGAACTCCACGGGCTTCTGAGCGAGTTTCACAAGTGTTTGGGCGGCGAAATATTCGCTACACTGTGCCTCCGGCAGCAGACCCCACGCAATGCCCTCGTAGACCGCCTGCGCATAGTCCGGTGACGAAGGAATATAGAGCGTTGGGCTCTGCTCGAATTCGGCTCTGGGCAGTTTTAGGTCTTCCTCAATCAGAGCGCGTGCAGCATCCTGCACAAAGTCTTTACGATCGTATTCCACCACGGGTGCCCGGTTCAGGTCTTCACGGGTAGTCTTCGCTGGGAACCCCGGAAGGTAACGATCCACATACGCTGGCGATGCCACGCACCAGTAACGCGCGATACCCAGGTAATCTACCGAGCATCCGGGGATTTTCCCGGGCTGTGAGGTTATGGCGGCCATAACTTCCCCGGTACGCAGAAGGGCTGAGGAATGAAATTCGCCTTCACGCCGCAGGTCGCAGAAAATTTCGTCCTCCTGAGCGAGCGTGCGTATAGCCTCCAAAAACCACGTTGCTAAAGAATCGGCGTTCAGGGCTATAGAGACTGTCTGGAATCCGCCCTCGCCCATGAGTTCTCGTTCCAGCTCAAGCTGCAGAAATTCACTTTGCCGGGCAATACGTAACACGCTCTGTCCAGAAGCCGTCGGAGTCACCGGGTTGGTGCGCTGCAGCAGGACTTTACCGGCCAGCTGTTCCATTGTTTTTACACGCTGTGATATTGCGGAGGGGCTAACCCCAAGAACGTCGGCAGCAGCATCGAAGGTGCCGTATTCGATGACCGTGACGAATGTTTTGAGATGGTCGGTCGTAAAACGTGTCATAAGAACATCTTACGTATGTTGAAATAACTTAGCTAGGTTTACGGGGTTTTCAGACCTTTGATGTTCTCATCATCGCCCTGCCCATATTCTATTTGACGTACACCATTTTCACCTTGGATACACACCTCTAAGATAAAAGCAGTGGGTCTGTTCCCCTCCAACGTGTCTACGCTGTCATCTAACCACCCGAAGGATATCCTCAATGGTCAAGCCACCATTCATGGAAATTGCATGCCCCGTTTGTTCCAAGCCCGTGAAGACTTTAGAACGTTATCCTCGCTCGCTCTGTCCCGAATGTTCTGCACGGGTGACTGACCGGTCTGGCCGCCCGGTTGTTTTCTACGATATACAGGTGCTGCCGACTCCCAACAGCTCAGGTGTAACGCTGCTTGGCGGATTTTACGGATATTACGCCAATACCGGGCTGCAAGAAACCTACTCCAGTTCAACCTGCTACGTTGATGGAATAACCTGCGAGGCGAAGAATGCCCGTTTTGGAGGCATTGTGATCGAGGCGCTGTGAAGCTTACCTTCACCTCCGGTCATGATTCTGTACTCCCGGATTCAGTGACTTTTTCGAGGCCATTCATTATCCTTCACCGTCTCCTTATCGATAGAGGCAACGGGCTCTGTACTATCTTCTTGCGTCGATGCGAACCACAGTTCATAGCGCTCCAGTGTCTCTTCGGCGCCCATACCTGAAAATGGAGAGGTATATATCTCGAATCATCAGGATTTTTCGCAGACGCAGCACCATCGGTTCCAAGAAGTCAAGCGCATGCCGATCGTCGCTGCTGGTCGTTGCCACAAAGCTCAGCCCAGAGGATACCGCAACGATCATCGTCACCTTAAGCACAACCGCGTTGTAGCTGACTTCAAGGCCTAAAATTTTCAGATGGTCGGGCTTGGTTCCTACCCACAGCTCGATGGTTTGGTCGGTAACCGGCACAGAGGCAAACCATAAGAAGAAACCGAACACCAGCAGAACGAAGAAAACAGTTTGAATCAGCTGCCCCAAGATCGGGATTGTCGGCAGGTTCAGCCACTGCACAACCATCAGAGGGCGACGAACGACAATGTCGTGTTCGGTCTCTTGTACTGTACTTTCTGCGGTGCTTCGTTCCGATGCGGCCTACCTAGTGCTCATAGCTGTCAAGCATACCCGATACAAGAGACTCTGCTTGAAGTTCAGCGCCAAAGAATTGCGCGCACGCCTTCAAAATAAGTTCTGCGCCATAACGTTGGATCGTATAAACACCCAGCTCGTCGTACTCAGCCGCAAGTTCACGGGGTTTCGCTAAGCCAGAGGTGATTTCCATAAGCGAAGATTCTGCGTCGTCTTCGTCGAAAAGTAGGCTAAACCCGCTGTCATCATGCAGAAGCTGATGCAGTTTAGTATCGGGCAGAGGCAAAAAGCCCAGCACGTCCTCGGGCTCATAGTAGATTACCTCAGCAAGAGTTGTTACATACCCCTGCGAGTCTTCTTCGGTAAGAACTGTATCCGTAAGCTCCAGATAGCTTTCTTCGTCCCGCAGAAGCTCCCGCGGCCACCACAGATGGATATACTCGGTGCACGCCAGCCATAATTCCGCTAAAGGCAGCTTAACCTCGGCGGTGAGCGCCACCGTCCGGTATTTTGAGGTGTCCTCTCCCAGATACGGTTCCTGCTGTCGGTCTGAAAAAAGCGGATACTCCATACATTCACTCTAACGCGAGAACAGGTATTCGTCGGTACTTGATACAGTAAACGTTCCAGAAACTCGTTCAGAAGAATGTGCAACGATTGGTATTAGTATTCCCGTGATGAAGCCTCAGGCACGCTATCACAGACCGGTAAAAAGGACTTCTCTGGCTTTCGAAATTCTACGTGTGGGTATACGCTGCTTAGCGCGCAAAAACATAGCTGAAGAATCGAGCAGGAATATGTGACCGTTGCCATTCGAGCTCTTCGGTCAAAGGTTCTCCCGAAAGCACTTTGCGAGTATATCGCTCAATATTGCGTGCATGGGCACCCATATGGGCTATGGCAATCGCATGTCCGCAGGCTCTAGCTACGGCTTGCGCAGACGGGGTCTCACAGTCCCGAGCCGTAGCATGGCAGAGCAAAGCGTGCTGACGCATAGTTCCAACAGATAATGCACCGCGGTTGAACTCAGCGACCGCAGCAAGCCCCTGCCGAAGCCGAGGATCAGCAGGATATTGTTTCTCAAAAATGGGCAGTATCCGATACATACAATCTGCCGCCCAGACGATAAGTTCACGCCTCTCATCTATCGATAGCGTCAAATCCTTCGGGTCTGGGGCAGATTGTAAAGTCTCCATGCTCCTAAGATAACAAGAAAGCATACGCACTCTCACAGATTTTCAACACCCAGATGCGCCGATTATATTTCATGAGGTCTTCTTAGCCTTTAGAGTATTCACCAACGCGCGCCATAAGAACACAGCAGAGCCGATAGCTCTCAAGGAGAATGCAAATCAGTGGTTAAAACAAAAGAGACCCCTCACGGGGTCTCTTCCATACATATGTAATTAACTAACAAACCCTCAGGCTTGTTGTTTCAAAACTATACAGCGAACGCAAACACCACAAACAACTAT
>ERZ773008.1317-NODE-1317-length-17643-cov-37.558335_pt1 | contig 17643 bp, 23 predicted proteins | sample MGYA00580664_ERZ773008 | MGnify/ENA primary metagenome ERZ773008 (study PRJEB29015, sample SAMEA2738016) | human oral metagenome | biome: human oral; feature: human-associated habitat; material: dental | place: China | collected 2048 ... | reverse complement strand
GATGGCCCCGATTAATCCTGCCATTATAAATTGATCCATATTAATCATCCTTTCTATACAATTCTTTACGATATTTGATAGCTTCGAGTAGTGCATCTTGCCCTACTTCTTTACGTTCTAATGCTTTCATAACTTGCTCATCCATCGTCCCTTTGGTAACTAGGTGATGGATAATCACAGGTTGTGTTTGCCCCTGTCTATGGAGTCTCGCGTTAGCCTGCTGATATTGTTCTAAACTCCAAGTTAGTCCGTACCATACAATGATATTGCCCCCTGCTTGTAGATTTAAACCGTATCCTGCTGATGCGGGATGCGCCAATAACATTTGGATATTACCCTTATTCCACTCGGCTACATCGTCATCAGTTTTTAACTCTACCGCTTTAGGGAATGCTTCCTTAATCGCCTGCAGGTCGTGCTTGAAGTTGTAGAATACTAACATTGGCTTTCCTTCGTTGGTATCTACCAATTCTTTTAGTCGTTCAACTTTCTGATTATGAACAACTATAGTTTCGCCGTCGTCGGTATAAATGGATCCATTTGCGAGTTGTAATAATTTACTCGTGAGTGCCGCTGAATTTAAGGCACTCACGTCGTCGGAATCTATTAAACTCAATACGTGAGTGTATTCCATTATTCTATATAACCCATACTCCTTGGGACTCATTTCTACCATGATCACATTGTCGATACGCTTCGGAAGGTTTAGATAATCCTTTGCTTTTAAGCTCATACAGATATCTTGCATTTTACCGAATATAGCCTTATCTCCTCCTGGTAATAGACGATAGCTGTACACGATATGCCCATTTGTTTTATCAGGGGTAAAATATCGTAATCGATACTCAGTAAGAGTTTTACCTAAGCGTTCACCTCCATCTAACAAATACATCTGCGCCCACACATCCATTAACGTATTCGGTGCAGGTGTACCAGTTAGAATCACGACTCGTTTGAAGAAAGGCCGCATTTTACGCATTGCCTTAAATCGTTTAGCCTGTGGATTCTTAAACGATGAACTCTCATCGACGACAAGCATGTCAAACGGAAATGGCTTCTTAGATTTTTCAAAATAGTAGTCATACAACCATTGCACATTCTCACGGTTCATAACGTAGATATCGGCGTCACTTTCAAGGGCTTTGATGCGGCCCTTTTCAGGGCCTAACACTGATGCCATTGTGAGATAACTTGTCTCACTCCATTTTTGCGTTTCTTGCGCCCAAGTAGACTCTGCTACCTTCTTAGGTGCTATAAGCAGTACTTTCTTAATGTCGAAGTAGTCATACATTAACTGCTCGATTGCAATAAGTGTAGATACGGTCTTACCCAAACCCATGTCAAGCAGCAGACCATAGTGCGTATGATCAATGATTCGTTGTATGGCTATTTCCTGGTATTCGTGTGGATGAAAGTTCATGTATTACCCTTTCCATGTCATCAACAAATAACTTAGCCTCTATCATTCCTGTAATCACAAATACTAACGCGCCCTGCTTACGTAATCTAGCAACTTGTACTCTTTGATTAGCCATTAATATTCCTTTTTGGGCTTTAAGTTCTACAAATATGACACTGCCACCAGGAAGTACTACTATTCGATCTGGCACACCATCATTTCCAGGTGATACGAACTTCATATATATACAACCCAATTTTTTGAGTTGAATTCCTAGCCAACGCTCAATATCCTTTTCGATTATTCTCACCTCGTTCTCAATAAATAATCGGCAACACGCCTGAACCTATATGGATACTGGCTTCGTCGGCTCTGTGTTGCCGATATTGCCGTTTTTTTTCGTAAACATATATATACGCGTATTCGTGTTTTTTACGTGTATGTGTATGCAAGCCGTTATTCATATATTTATTATTTTTAATTAATAGTAAATAATAGGCAACATCGGCAACAAATAAGAATTAAGATAGATAACAACTACGCTAATCGTGTTTCCAATTTTGTTGCCACACATGTTGCCGTTGCCGATTTTTTAACTTATATCAAAGTTCATCGATGTATAGGATTGTATAAATACTATTTCGATAAAGTTAGATACAAGAAAATTAGCTAATCGGCAACAAAAATCGGCAACACTAATTTTTGCGTTCTTTTTTAATTGATTTTGCCTTTTTATCAAGATTAGATTCATCCCTAATAAACGCTCTTTGAACGCCATATAATTTTCCAAATCGCATCTTTCCTACGCTTTTGGAATAAGGACTCCACCCTTTAATAGATTGCAAAATGTCAATGATTTCTCTAGCCTTTGCGTTCTGCAGGTTCTTCCTGTCCCCCTCCATCACTTCACACCATATCTCGAGGGCACACACCCGCTCCCGCTGCACTGATCCACAGTTATCGTCATTGCCATAATTACGGATATAATCCCTACGGTCGAAGATATCGCGAGACTCCCAATCTTCCGGTAGTTCCATTTCGAGGTATTCCTCAATGAGACCTACGAGTTCACCACCTTCTGTGTGTGATAATTGAATTCTAAGGGCTTCTTCTTCAAGTTCACCTTCAAGGACTAGAGATTCGCCTTCTGCCCAATACAAGAATGCTTCTGCCCATAATTGGTCAATTTCCTCTTTTGATAGTTCCCAAGCGTTTTTCGTTTTACGCTCTTTATCACCTGTGACAGGCCAGAATCGGCGGTTACCGGTACGGTCCTTAAGGAACATAAGATTGTTGGTAGAACCGGCGAACACACACTGGCGAGGGTACTCTTCGGTGCGTCTCCCATAAGGAGAGCGGAACCGGTCAGAGGTACGGCTGATAAAGGCTTTAACGATTTCATTATCATTCTTATAGGTAGGTGCGAGTTCCGCGAGTTCATTAATCCAAGAGCCTTGAATTTGTTCTAAAGCGTCTTTGGTTTTGATATCCACGAGTGAATTATTGAACCATTTACGACCCAATCGCTCCAGAATTAACGATTTACCAAGACCTTGCGAACCGTATAATACGATTGCCGTATCGAACTTAACACCTGGGCTCATGACACGTGCTACAGCGCCGCACATCCATTTGCGAGTAACGGCTCTAATATACTCGGTATCTTCAGCACCGATGTAATCGATAAAGAGAGTATCAACTCTACAAGTACCGTCCCAGTTCACACTGGCTAAATACTCACGCACGGGATGGAATTTATTATCTTGTGTGACTTCTTGCAAGGCATCGTCGATAATACCTTTACCCTTGATCAAGTATTTCGTAGCAAAATAATTACGCAAGCACGCATCGTCTGTATCGGTCCAATAAGGGGTTTCATCCTTGCCACGCCACGGCAAGTCGTCAGTAACAACTAACCGATGCGCAAATTCGTCAAGGCGTATGCGTCCTCTTAATGCAGGGTCATATTTAAGAACGACTAAGCAGTTGAACACGTCAGACTCTGGTGTACCTCGACGGTCACGTTTAAGCTTTTCGAGGAAGTCCTCCTCGTCCTCCGTGATGTCCTCAAAGTCCATATCGGCCATGCGTTCTTTATCGAGCAGAATGGGTGCTGCGCCGTCTTCGTTAACAAAATCTAACATAGCTTTGTAGCTTGGTAAATCTGTTACTTTAGTAGTAGGCTCCGCGTCAGCATCTTCAGCGCCGAATAAGTGAATGCGGACCAGGTCAAAAGCATTAACGAGCTTACCGCTGATAGGGTCAGTCGCATGGTTGGAGTAAGCAAAAGTGTCATTGTCGTAAATGACAAGACCAGCTACTGAGCTGCCTCCGGTATACGTGTATCGGTCCTCTGCTTGCGTCGGTTCATAGACTTCAGGAAGAAACTTATGGATAGCTTCTGTGATACTATAGCACCTACAAAAGGCGCCGAGTAAACCTTTTTTCTCCAAAGGGTTACCTTGCTTCTTGGCCGCATCAAGGCGAATCTGGGACTCTTTACTTGATGTTGGCCAAAGGCTCGTATCTCGCCAGTCTCTGTAGGTATTAAGATATTGATCAACAGAAACTAAGCTGCCTTCACTGTGCTGATATACATAATCCACATCCTTTGGACAACTTGGCCAGTACATCAGACGCTCTGCCTGGTGCGTGGATGGGTCAAAGGAGTCAATGCCAATATCATCGGCAATACGTCTTGATACAGCTTGATACTCATCAGGAGTCATAGCTCTATCGACTGGGATGATGATACGATAGCGAGGATTATCAGCCGTATGGCTGTGTGTACTGTATAGCACATATTCCATACCGCCTAATTCCATATCCAGGTCTAAGAGAAAATCTTCACTAGGCGAGTCCGCATCAAGCGTGATTAGATACCGCTCCTTAACGGCACCTCTAACCCGTCTACCATTTTTAGGAATATAACCGCCAACAAAACCGCCTACGTCTTTCTTTTGGCCTTTCTCGGCTTTAGACATCTTGGCGTATTCAGCAGCCGTTTCATTCGTTACAGCCGGCTCAGTCAATTTGTTGGCCAAAGCACTCCAAGTCATTTTCTGAGACTTCCAGCTACGGGCGGAGCGACTTTTGCCCGTAGCTATTATGATATTTGTATCCATATGTTACATCGCTCCTCCCTTCGCAAAGTGGATGTCCCCTAAATATTTAGGCACTTGTAATCTATGCTTTTTAACCCATTGGCACACAGCATAATTAATGTTGTGATTATCCCGTACACCTCTGTTGTTTTTTAGCTTAGCCTGGTGTATTTCCACAAAACCATCTGAATCTTCTGTAGGGTTAACTTCAATACACGCTACTGGCCGACTGTTTTCAAATACACCAACGATAGCACATTTTTGATCTTTTACCTTATCAACATAGGTGCCCACACAGTTATTGAGCTGAACACCTAGCCGGATTATATCGTGTGTGGTTTTGATCACGTTGAAATTTAGACCTTCGACTGAATCAGCTAGCTTTTTGTGTTGAAGACTTTGCTGTACTGGGACATTTTCAGCTTTTTCAAATTTGGATATACACACAATCTCATCATGCAGATCTTTAATTTGAATGCGTCTAGCCCAAATCTCCTTCTTCCTAGCTCTCGATAACCGGTTATACATATCCGCAGTATCTTTTACTTCCGAATAGGAGTCAGCATTTTTTAAGAACAACAGGACTCGACGCTCACCATATTGGTGGCGCATAAGCTTAAGAAAATCAGTAACAGTAAGCAAAGCTTGCCCGTCATTCCATATTGGCCAAGATTGGATATACCCAGTTTTACCACCTTCCTCTGCCACAAGGTCCGTGAATGCTTTCTGATAATCCATGCTTTTGAATATCTTGCTAGCAGTTTGGATCACTTTGATATAGAAGAAAGGACGGATAGTTAGTAATTTTCTAACCCAGCGCTTATCCGGTACTTTATAAAGCTGAATAAGAGCCTTGATAAACGGTACGCCGGTACTAGTTAACTCAGTAATAGCAGAAGTACTTGTTAAATTAGCCCCAAAAGGTCTGAAGTAGGCGTCATGGTCTCTAACTAGCGTGTCATTTAATGCAGGCGCATCCGGCGCGTGCATCTTCCACACTAGGTTATGGAGTATGTTATCGAGCGCGCCGTATTTGGACGATAGTAGTACCCCTTGTCTGATTGGTTTAACTTGATACCCAACTCGTTTTGACAACTTAGCGAAGTAAGCTTGTTTTAGCACTTTAGCAAAAGTTTGTAGCTCCTTTTTATATTGCGATAACCGGCAATTAGGAGTTGCTACTAGCCAATGTAGAGGCAATGATTTTGAGTAAAACACCGATATATTTGGGTCGATTTCCGATATTATATCTGCGCGAGTGCGTTTCTTTTGAACTAAGAACACTTTTCCTTGCTTGAAATCAAAGCGCAATATATCGATAAGATGTGGCTTATAACCGGGGTAAATAGATTGTGTATCGTTATCGACATATACTGTGTGATAGTCGAATTTAACATCGAGGATTTTCCCCCGATCAATAACCGATAGTTCTATATCTAATGGAACATTGGCGGTACCGGAAGCATCAGCTACACAATCGCCATCAACGCCTCTAGTACGGATTAATTCTCCACATTGTGGGCAATAGAACTCATTTGATATATAAGGGTCTACTATTCTACCCATTCCGGAAGATACCGAGGGCCACAAGCAGGCAAATGATTGTCCGCAATCCACGTGGTAATGTACAGCAGGTGACCAAGTGTTCACTTGCTTGCGCCGTACTAGGTCATACAGCTTGGCAACTGATAAACTAAATAATACCTTCATAAGGCGCTATCCTTTCATCTATAATAAATCGTCTAAATCATCATCTTCTGCAGGTGCTTCGTCAACTACTGTGGCTTCTTCAACCGGGAGAACTTCCTCTACAGGTTCTTCCTTTTTCTTAGTAGCACGTTTGCGTTTTGGCTTTTCTTCAGTAGTAGCTTGCTCTTCTACTTTAGGTGTATCTTCTACTTTTGTAGGTTCTGTTTTCTTACCATTTAATACCTTAAGACCTAAATCACAAGCAGCAATACAGCCCTCGCAGTATGCCATAGCGGAGTCTTTGCGCTCACTTGCAGGAGCTTCTTTTACGAGCTCATATAAACCGTCAATCGCTTCGCGTTGTTGTTGAATTTGTTGTTTTGAGAGTTTCATAAGAAATATCCTCCTAATCCTTCATATAGTAAGGGTTTTCAAACCCTGCTGCATTTAATATAAGGCCCTCGTTCCAGGACTCGGGCTCACACATAATATCGATTACTTCATCTAAACTGCCTTCGCCTATAGGCGCTTCGATAACCACTTCGTCATGGATATGGGCAACAATCTTGTATCCGGCTTTGGCCAGTCTAAGCATTGCGGCCGCTAAACAATCTCTAGCCACTGCTTGTACAATATTTTCGACGAGCTTTCCGCCATATGTTTCGACTCTACCCCAGGTGTTCTTAACCTGATCCATACCGTCATATTCAATCGACTCACTACCGAACCGATTAAGCCCTAATCGAGGTCTTGCATAGGCGAGCCTTCGGCCAGACGGTAATTCGATGAACATAAATCCTTTTGCTTTAAAGAATTTAATATTGCCTTGTCTGATTCGTACTGGTTCGCCGGTTTTAACGACTTTCTTGGCTGCGCTGTCTGCATCTTTCCAAAATCTAGTAATGCGCGGACTTGCTTGTCGCCAAGCTTCAATAATTCCGGGGAGTTCGCTTTCTGGAATCTCACCTTTAGTGTCCATCGATTTCATGGCACCTACACCGCCACCATACCCTAGCGCTAATTCGGCGACTTTACCCTTTTGTCGAAGATGTCCATTTACACCGTGCTTCTCTACTGGTACATGGAACATGCTAGATGCGGATGCGCAGTAGATATCTCCGCCTTGGGCAAATACATCTTGTCGCCACTGCTCATGAGCAAGCCAGGCAATCACACGAGCTTCAATAGCGCTAAAGTCAGCTACAATAAAGCGGTGTCCCTCCTCCGCCACTATAGCGGTGCGGATAAGTTGCTTGATCACGTCGCCAGGGTTCCCGTATAGTAGGTCTAGCATTTCTACATCTCTACTTTTAAGAACTTCCCTAGCGGTGTCTAAATCTTCCAGGTAATTACGAGGGAGGTTCTGCAGTTGTACTACACGGCCTGCCCATCGTCCACTTCGCATTGCTCCGTAGAACTGAAGCATGCCGTGGATACGACCATCGGAACATACCGCATTTTTCATGGCCAAGTATTTCTTAATGGATGAGTTTCCTAAAACTTGCCTGTTATTTAGTACGGTGCGTACATCAGAAGGTATATCCTGGTTAAGTAGATTAGATACATCATCTTTCCGCATAGTATCTAACTCATATCCCAGCCTTTCAGTTAACCACTCTTTGAGTTGCATCGTACTATTCGGGTTTTCTAATCCAGTTAATAGCTTAGATGACTCGGTAGCCTCTTCCACGATTTCGTCGTTGCAAGCAAGCGCTGCATCGACGAGGTCCATATCTACTTTCACACCGCGCCAGTTAATATCTTGGTCGAGTAACCAGTACTCGTGCTCGATAGCAGGAGGCTTTAGTGATAATAGGCGTTTGCGAATTGCCTTTTCTACTACCACGTCTTGTCGGTTGTATTCGATATATTCTGCCCATTTATCAGGTGCATCCTCTGGCATATTTCGTGTCTTAGGATTTGTCTTAGTTGGCTTACGTGGTACAGAGAAGAACTGAATAAGGCGTTTACCTCTTGAGTCTTTGGCTTCACCTAATTTCAAAGCCTTAGACACATTATCAAGACTTGCTGGTAAACTGCAGTACAAAGCTAGTACGGAGGTGCACTCCCAATTCGTAAAGTCCGCATCAGGAAAGTACTTTTTAAGGCACAACATTTCGAATGCTGCATTGAATGCAGTCTTTGTAATTTCCTTGTTATATAAGGCATCCACTACCCTTTTGGGTAGTGGATCCTTTGTCATATCAATTACTTCGACTGGTTCATCATCAAAGCAGTAGGCAAAGAGCAGTATTTCAAATGTTGTATCGTCAACGTACCGCTGCGCTCCGAACTTTATCGGGCACTCAGAATACGTTTCCACATCAATACTGAGCTCCATAATTGCCTCCTTAGATTAAATCGTCATCATCGTCTAGGTCGCCCAAATCGTCATCGCCAAAGTCATCTGCGGATACATGAACACCGCCTAGGCGTTCGCCATCTTTGACTTTACGAATACCATTTAAACCAAACCCTACGCCTTTTTTACCATTGAAATTGTAAGCGAATACAGAAAGTGCGACCTGCGCATATACACCGGAATAGATTTCTTCTTCGATATCAAAATCATCCATTTTGATTTTGTCACGATTAAATACGATAGGTTGTTTATCACTATTCGCGTTAATGAAGAATTTACCAGCGTATGTTTCAGGTTGGTCGGCTACTGCTTCATCTGTGTCGCCATCACGTAAGTTGAGTTTCAGGTAAGCTGCTTTACCTTCCACCTTAGCAATTGCTTTTGGATCCGCCTTAAGTTCTTCAATCGCACGTTCAAATGCTTTGATAGTCTTTTTGTCTGTTTTATCGATAATAATTTGGGAACTGTATTTCGCTTTACCATCATCGTTTTTACGAGGTTGTGCAATGTTTGCATAAGAGAGTCTTACTACACCAGTTGTTAATTTAGCCATGTTACTGTCTCCTTATTTCTTAAATGGGTTACAATCGTATTCGAACCCTATTACTGTGTTAAATAATTCATCTAATTCTTCTTCGATGTCAGACCTTTCTTCATCCAGTTGAATCCATTTGTCGTCTTCTTCCCAAGAATATTTATCTAGGTCTAATTCATCTCGATAATATTGTTCTATTGCCTCACACTTAGCCTCTACTGCGCAGCGACGTGTATGCAAGCTAGTAGCATAGGCAATAGTAATTTGGTAGAGCTCGTCTAGGTAGTGACCTCGTTCGTGGAGCTCTTTGGCAATTGCTTTTACTGTTACGACACGCATGATTACACCTCGTCGTCAAATTCATTTGCCATTGTTTCCGCGGTATTAATCGCAGGGCGTTTATCGCTTTCCGGTACCAGAGTAGGCTTGCCTTCAGGCTTGTCGATATACGCTTCTAGGTATTCAGCGACGCCCTTTTTACCAAGAACCTTTTGCAGGTTAGTAATACCTTCGAGTTCACGAGGCTTGAAGATGTCCTCTTCCTTGTAGCCGTTATCGAGTAACGTTTGAGCTGCAGCATCCGGATCCGTGATAGTACGTCTTGATGTACCTTCTACTAATTTATAGCCGGGCCATTGCTTTTCACCCGATAAGGCTTTTTCATAGGCAAAGTCGTAAACGCCTTTAATCCATTTCGTGATTAAGTCCTTCATAGCTAAGATGTCGGATACTTCTTGGTCAGTGAGTAACTGATTTAATTTGCCACCATCTTTATAGAAAGCAGTAAGGCAAGTATCCGCTAATGCCCTGCAGGTGTGTCTTGCTTTACAGAAATTACAGTAATCGCACGGCGTGCATTCGCCAATACCTTGCCAGGCACGTTGTGCGATTGGTTTGATATCTTCGCCCCAATCTAGCAATTCTTCGAGTGCCATTTCATCGGTAGACACGCTATCGAGTCTAGGCTGAACGATCGTCATACGAACTGTTTTAATGTCATACAGGAATTCGTTCACGTCGTAAGCACCTAATGCGTATAGTCGCATTTGCGTATTTTCGATGGCACTAACAGGAACGCCTTTACCATACTTCAGGTCAATGACTTCCAGGATGCCATCGGCTACGATAACCATATCGCCAGTACCGAATCCCTCCGGTACCCAACGAGAGAAGTCGAGCTTTGCTTCAATCATTACTTCTGCATCAGATGAACGGGCTCTCGCCTCGTTCACCTTTTCTTCGCAGATGTCAACATACCGATTAACCGCTTCTACCATTTCAGTAGAGTAGTCATCAAGTTTAGGTGCTTTTTTGCCTTCTAGCTTATGTCGTAAGATTGCTTCCGCCAGGTCGTGTGCTACAGTACCTTCCGCAGCATACGGCGATTGTTCATCAGGGAACATCGCTTCCAGCCTTGCTGAAGGCGTACACGCTAACCACCTAGCGCTACTGGATGCACCGAGTAAGGCGTGTTTCTTAGCCACGACTAGCCACCCATTCCATGATTTGGATGCGTTGCTCATCGGTAGCGGATGTTACCTTTTCAGCTCCGATGCTATCAAGGAACGCTTTGAATTCTGTTTTAGCTTGCGTCTTGTCCGCAGCTTTGGCCATCACATCTTTTACCGCAGTGCGAGTTTCTTCAAGACTAGGGATGCATTGCTTTTCTTCCTTAACAGGCTCATCTTTTACAGGTTCCTGCTTAACAGGGGTTTCTACTTTAGTAGCGGTCTTTGCTTTTTTAGCCTTAACTTCTTCCTTAGCTTGGTCGATAGCATCGGCTTTATCTATAGAAGAACCTACAATAGCTTTATAAAGGTTCTTGATTTCTTGATTTAGATCCTTGGCTGTTTCTGCGGTAATTTTTAACTCTAACATTGTTCTGTTTCCTTCCTGTTTAACTATGTGATATACTTTAGATGTTAAATACTCTATTTGCCCTTTCGCATTGCCGTGCGTTGGGGCATTTTTTTTGCGCCCAGGCATTCATCAGGAATGCAGTAATCTTTATTTGGGCACGTTGTACAGTCTCGCAATTTAATCACCGCCTTTCAATGCGCTTAAATCTAATGTCTCTCCCGTGTCAGTAGTTTGCCACGTATAGAAGTCAAGTCCTGCCGATTTTAAAATATCAGCTGCTACTTTGCCACTAGGGGCAGTATCGACAACACGGCGCGCCGATTGATAGGCTTGCTCTATCTTTCTAAGGTTTTCATCATACGGCTTTGCGATTGCATATATTGCTCTAATCTCATCATTAGGTTTATCAAGATGCATCGTATACAAATTGCCTATTGTACGATTTAACACCTCATCACAAGAGACAAGATTTCGTCTAAATTCTGAGCCGTATCCGGCTTTTTCTAACGCACTTGCAACCGATTCTGCAGAGGCCATTATATTTTTAAAATCTATAAATAGATGACTTGATTCTATGGCGCTCCGCAGCGCTTCTTTTCGTGCATTTCTCAAAGGCTCATGCTTTTTCAAATATTCGCTTCGGACAAAGGCACGAACTGCTGATTTTGTAATGTTTACTTTTGGCATATTAACCTCCTTTTAGTTGTAATACGGGTTCTTGCAATACGCCCCGTGAGTTCTTACTTTAGTGGTATACACAACATCTTCCTGCTCCTCGGCATCCATATCAGCTTTATCTCTTTTAAAGCCATATATAGATATGATTAGTCCGAGTAATGCTTGTAGCAGAAATTGTTCCCATCCGATTTGGTCAACTTCTAAGGCCCCCATTGACCCAGCAATGAGAAAGGTACCTAATAGCATATAGCCCATTAATACTCGTCCTCCTCTTCTTCAATTCTTTCGGCCGTAATACCATCTGTGGTGACGATAATACGGATTTCCGACTCGTCGTAATCACACATAAAATTTTGCAATTCATATGCCGCATCCATAATATAGCTGTTGATGTGATTTAGAATTCGATCCGATTCAACTGCTTTCATATGGCGTTCCATAAGTTTTCGGTTTGTTGGGATTTCAGTCATAGCGATGGTCTCCTTTATAACTTTGTAAATAAGCTTTTAACTCATCTACGCTTTTGTGTTTCAGCGATGCAACTAGATTGTCGGCCAGAAGGGTTGCCGTTCTGTGTGCTATCTCGTTACCATACTCATTAGAGCTTGTTTCGGTAGCAGGTTGATATCGCTTATCGTGTTGGAAAGCATATTCTTCCCTCCATATGGCATCTAATAGATCCTCTTTGTAGGTCATTGGCTTACCTCCTATTGAATACGTGCCGCTTTAAATTCTGCATCGATAATTTTTAAATCCCAACCAAGGGAATGCATTAGGTACGTCTTAAAGCCTTCTTTGTCGATGACAAAGGCTCTTGACTTCTTCCCAGGTGACTGCCAGGCGTAGGCGAATGGGAATTTACCTACCGCGATGCCTTCACGGACGGCGGTCAGACTAATTCCGAGTACCGCTGCCATCTGAGAAACGGATATTACTTTTTTTATCATTCACTATCCTCCTTTTCCGTAACGGTTAAATCGTAACCCACTATAAAAAAATAATGTCATCATACGCTACGCCGAATACTTCTTGTATTTTTTTTATTTGAGGAACATCAGGATAAGAGCGTTTGCGCTCCCAATTCCCCCAAGTATCAACAGATACACCAATTGCTTTAGATGCCTTAAGTTGAGACCAGTTTTTTGAAGCCCTTAACATCTTTAATGTATACTTCATAAGCTACCTCCTTTCTCGATACTCACATCTTGTTTACAGTCATCATTTTACTACGGTTTATCCGTAATGTCTATAAACCAAACTTAAACTATCGTAAAATTTCCGTAAAATATTGATTTTATTACGAAAATATCGTAATATATAGGTATATTAATTAATATATTTCAGATTTGAGAGGTTCTTATGAGTGATTTAGGTAACAAGGCTATTATGGCTGAGAATATTCAACGACTAATGGATAGTCGCGGAATTGATCGCAATAAAATATGCGCTGATTTAGGATTAAAGTATACTACGTTTACCGATTGGGTAAAGGGAAATACATATCCTAGAATCGATAAAATTGAACTATTGGCAAACTATTTTGGCGTTCCTAAATCTGAATTGGTAGAGAAATACACCGAAGGCTACTACACAGACCGAGAAGCCGCTGAGTTCGCCGAGTACCTACGCACACGACCAGGGGCTCGTATGCTCTTCTCTGCCGCTAAAGATATAAGTAAGGAGCAAATGGAAGAAACAGTCAGATATATTGAATTTTTAAAATCCAAGAATAAGTAATATCTACAAGGGAGAGTGATATTATTGATTATTAATTTAATTTATTGTGACTTACCGAATGCTAAAGCGGTTTCTGAAGAGTCAGATGATGTAGATACCCATAATATCTATATAAATAAAAACCTCCCTCATGATCGTATGAGGGAGGAAATAAAACATGAGCTAAGTCATATTATTCGTGATGACTTTTATGTTGATCATCATGTTAATTTAGTTGAGCGTATGGTTAGACTGTCTCAACTTGAAGATGGCGACCTTAACGGAATCGACTTTTATCATCATATTATTTAATACAGGGAGATATAAAAATGAAATTGCGTAAATTATTGCCTTTAATGGTTATGTTCAGCCTATCTGTAAGTACTTCTTTTGCCGCACAGTTTATCGATGTAACTTCGGATACGTACAACAAAATATGGAGTGTTGGCCAATCATATAAGACGGACCGAAAATTAGAAAATCCTGTCAATTACGGTGTTGAACTTCGGAGTGGCGCAGGCGGTGCGGCCGTATTAGTTACACCTGGCACAATCACAAAGTACATTGCTTACTCTAAAGACGACCGCCTTATTTTTCCAGACGAATCTTTTAAGAAAGCCATACTAAACAGTAATGATTATGTATACATAGCTACATATGCACTTCATCTAAAGAATCCATTAGCCGGTACAGTAATGCCTCAACTACCATCACAACGATTACTTATAGAAAAGGACAATCAGTATATAATCCCAGTAGCGATGGATACCAAAATCTATGATATGATGCCGCATAGCTATGCCCTTGTCTACTATGCAATACCCAAACAAATAATTGTGAACCCACCGTATACTATTAAATTTATTAATGGAAATGGCGATAAAATTGAAATACCTATTACCACTGATAAATTAGCAGAACTTATGGATAAAGAAAATAAATTAGTCTATAAGACAAATGATTAATAAAGTAAAGCCCCTATCCGATACTACTCAGATAGGGGCTTAGTTATAGGAGGTATGTAATTATGTCCATGAAACGCGCCAATGGTACAGGCACCGTATATAAGATGAAACATAAGGCCCTACGTAAGCCATATCGAGCCGTAGTGACCCTTGGATATAACTCTGAGGGTAAACCCTTACGTAAATCCATAGGTACTTTCTCAACGCAAAAAGAGGCGTATAATGCCCTATCAGCTTATGACGCAAACGCTCAACAATACGAAATCAAGGATACTACCTTTGGTCAATGCTGGGAATGGATGATTGAAGATAAGATGCGTAAAGGCGTCATCTTAGAAAAAGGCGGATATCTTTATAATAAAAAGAAAGTGGAGCACTTATTAAACACCCCTATTAAAGATATAAGACTTGCCCATATGCAAGATGTTATTGATAGATATGCAGATAAGAGCCACACGACATTGGTACAGATAAAAACGGCTATGAAAGCAACTTTTGACGCTGCTATTAAAAATGATATAGTGGATAAAAACTATGCTGCACTCGTCACCTTACCGCAAAAGGTAAAGTCTGAAATCCACAAACCGTTTACCCCTGTCGAGATATTTCGTCTATGGGAGCTGGCAGAGACCGATCGAGACGCCCGAGTTCTATTAGTGTACATATACACAGGTATGCGCCCAGGTGAAATACAAAGCATTAAATTAAAAGATGTCCACCTTAAGGAACGCTATATGATAGGTGGTAGTAAAACTGCAGCGGGTAAAAATCGTATCATTCCTTTAGCGGATGCCATTTTGCCTATTATAAAAGAGTGGTATAAAATTAGCAGTTTTCAACGGAATGAATATTTGCTCCCTAAAGACATCCCTAAACATTTATTAATCGCCATCCGTACCTATCTAAATAAGCATTTCCCAGGACACCTTCCACACGACGGGCGGCATACTTGTGCCTCCTTATTAATTCACATCGGCATATCAGAAGCCACGACAAAAACGATACTAGGTCACCGGCATTCCGACGTAACGAATCAAGTATACATCCACAAAGACGTATCGGAGTTAGTAGAAGCCGTTAACAAATTGCCTAGTAAAGATAGTCTTCTATGTCAAGAATATGCATCCCTAACTTTTGCGAAAGGGTGAGCAACGGTTAAGCAACGGTGCTGATTTTTAAAAATTTAAAACAATCTTCTAAAGCAAAGAGCCCCGTAAATATAAGTATTTACGGGGCTCTTAATTTCATTTTATTTGTTTATATAACATATAAAACCCTGTTATAGCTCCTATTAGGCCAAATATGACCATGCAGAGTGGTTCCGTTTGAAGCCAAGTATCCAATTTATAACCTAGCCAAATAAAACCTCCTATACAGGAGACCAGTGTGACCCCCGCTGATGTTGCCATGGCGAGGGCTTTCACAAGATCCTTATCCATATTATTTACCAAAACGTTCAGGGCGATTTGCATCACCTAAAAACTCATGGCGTAACGCTTGGATAATGCGTTCAGATGCTTTACCGTCACCATAGGGATTAACAGAATTAGACATCAATTTATATGCTTCAGCATTGCTCAATAATTCATGAGCTGCTTTATGTACTATATCCTTATTAGTACCTACAAGACGAACGGTACCTGCTTCTACCGCCTCAGGACGTTCTGTAGTATCACGTAGTACGAGCACTGGTTTACCAAGGGCAGGCGCTTCCTCTTGAATCCCACCAGAATCAGTAAGAATCAAGTAAGATTTAGCCATCAAGTTTGCAAACGGTTCATAATCAAGAGGGTCAATTAATGTAACACGCTCCACAGAACCAAGTTCCTCTTGTACAACTTGGCGAACTTTAGGATTCTTATGTACAGGGAAAACAACTTGAATATCTTCAAATTCATTAATTAAATCTCGAATAGCTTGATATACATGACGCATAGGTTCGCCTAAGTTTTCTCGACGATGTGTGGTAACAAGGACCGTGCGTTTTTCAGAATCAAGAGCATTAATAGCTGCATCATCGAATACATAGTTGTCTTGCACCGTCGTATCAAGAGCATCGATAACAGTATTACCCGTTACATAAAGATGTTCTGTATTAATATTTTCTTTTTTTAAATTGCTTTCAGAACTAGAAGTAGGCGCAAAGTGATACGTCGCAATAGAGCCCGTCAATTTGCGATTCATCTCTTCAGGGAACGGAGAGTAAATATCACCTGTCCGTAATCCTGCTTCCACGTGACCTACAGGAATTTCTTGGTAGAAAGAAGCCAAGGCCCCAGCAAAGGTAGTTGTAGTATCACCATGAACGAGTACCACATCAGGTTTTGCTTCTTCTAATACATCTTTAAGGCCCATCAAAGCACGATTAGTTACATCATATAGTGTTTGACCTTGGCTCATAATATTTAAATCATAGTCTGGGGTAATATTAAACAAGTTTAGTACTTGATCAAGCATATCTCGATGCTGTGCCGTAACGGTGACGATAGGTTCCATATCTGGTGCTGCTTGTAATGCTTTTACAAGAGGAGCCATCTTGATAGCCTCAGGTCTTGTACCAAAGATTGTCATAACTTTTAACATAGTTGCCTCCAACGTAGTAGGATAGAAAAAATGGGGCGCCAAGCACCCCACAGATGGTTATTCCTTATGAGAATCATCAGTATTCTCCAAAGCTTTAGCCAATTCATCGCGATCAAAGGATATGGTATCATCCGAGTCGCTGCGTTCAATTGTAGGACGTGGTAACGGATGCCCTGCCGCATCACTATGCATGATAACGCCAAGACGTCGTGCAATATAAATACTACACAAGAAAATTACTAATACCAAGGTCGCGCCGACCCAAGCATTAACCTCTGCAACGATAACAGATACACCGCCGAAAAGAGCTGTTACTGCATACATCAACAATACAGCTTGCTTTTGTGTTAATCCTTGTGCCAATAAGCGATGGTGAACATGACCTTTATCGGGTTTAAAGATGGGACGCCCACTGATTTTACGGCGCACAATGGCAAATAAGGTATCCAAAATCGGCAATCCTAATACGATAGCTGGTACTACTAATGCAATGGTAGCAGCCGTTTTAACGGCGCCCATAACAGAAATAGCAGCCAATGTATAACCGAGAAGCATAGAGCCCGTATCACCCATAAAGATCTTTGCAGGGTTAAAGTTATACCGTAAGAAGCCTACCGTTGCACCTGCCAAGGCAAGAGAAATACAAGCGAGGTCGGTTTGACCAAGTTGCAATGTCATTGCACAAACAGCGATACATGCGATAAAGGAAATACCTGCAGCCAAGCCATCAAGGCCATCGATGAGGTTTACAA
>ERZ773008.1314-NODE-1314-length-17664-cov-4.888296_pt1 | contig 17664 bp, 16 predicted proteins | sample MGYA00580664_ERZ773008 | MGnify/ENA primary metagenome ERZ773008 (study PRJEB29015, sample SAMEA2738016) | human oral metagenome | biome: human oral; feature: human-associated habitat; material: dental | place: China | collected 2048 ... | reverse complement strand
GGAAGGGTTAGGTAAGTACACTGCTGCAGCCTCTGGCATTTTTATGGTTATGGTATGTGGAGGAGGTATCTTGTCCACACTTCAGAGCTATGTAGCTGATATCTTTGGTTATGTACAGAGTTATTGGATCGTCATCTTAGGACTTGCTTATATTCTATATTATGCTCTTATAGGTAGCAAAAATGTGAATAAAGATATAGTAGTTAATGATTAATGACAAACAAGAAATGATGTAAATCCCACTGCTGGTATAAACTTGCAGAACACAACAATATAGGATGTAAAACTATTAGTAATCAAGAGTTTAAACTCTTGATTACTATATTTTTTAGCCCTAAAATTCTTAAATACCCAACATCATTTTTATCACATAAATTCTTACACTTCATCTGTTTTTCACTTGACTTTGCTACTTGGAATGTTATAATTTTGCACCATATTCAGTGGTCAGTATTCATAAATCAGTGGTCAGAGACCTAATATCAGTCCACTTTGCTAGCGCGAGTATATGACTCGCATTATCATGGAGTGATTTTGTAACATTTTTCACTTTTTACTTATCACTGGCTATTGATTTGTTATTTGTTCTTAAAAAAGCAAGATAGAAAAATAAAAGATGTACTTTTGTCGTCTGATTAGATAAATTAAAAGATTAAAAATACCTATTTATGAATAAAAATGTATCTGACCAATTGGTCGAAATGTTAGTACAAGCAGGTGTAAAAAGAGTCTATGCCATTACAGGGGATAGTCTCAACCCTGTAAATGATGCCATTCGTCGCGATGGTCGCCTCGAATGGATACACGTACGCCACGAAGAATCCGCAGCTTATGCAGCCTCCATGGATGCCGAACTTAATGGTATAGGCTGCTGTATGGGAAGTTCAGGCCCAGGACATGTACACCTGATCAATGGGCTCTATGATGCTAATCGTGCAGGTAATCCTGTTATTGCCATAGCCAGTACTTGTGCAACACAGAAGTTTGGTACACACTGGTTCCAAGAAACCAATCCTTTTCTTTTATTCCAAGATTGTAGCAAATATGTATATGTAGCCAATACACCTAAGCAGTTTACTACCATGATGCAGCGTGCTATACAGACAGCGATTAATGAAAAAGGAGTAGCTGTGTTAGGCTTACCTGGTGATGTGGCAGGAGCTGATCTGGAAGAGGTGCCTACCGCTACACAGACCTTTTTGGCTAAACCCATTGTACGCCCTTCCGATAGTGAGTTAGATAAGTTGGCCGCAGTATTGAATGACACCAAGCACAAGAAGATAACTCTTTATTGTGGACATGGTTGCCAATATGCTGTAAGTGAAGTAGAACAGCTTGCTGAAACACTCAAAGCACCTATTGTAGCTTCTTTCCGAGGAAAAATATTCTTTGACCGTACCGATAGTCCTTATATAGCAGGTATGAATGGACTCTTGGGACATCGTTCTGGTTATGATGCTTGTGCCGAGTCTGATATCCTTATTATGTTAGGTACCGACTTTCCTTATGCAGAGTTCTTACCTAAGAAAAATGTCATTGTTCAAATAGATCAGCGCCCTGATATTATTGGTCGCCGTGCCAAAGTAGATTATGGCTTTGCAGGTGATGTAAAAGATACAATTGCCGCATTATTACCTAAACTTACCCCACGTAATGATGATAGCTTCCTTAAAAATATCCATAAGGAGTATCTAGCACTTGAGAAGTCTTTGGACGATTATACAAAGAGAAAGACAGAAGAAGATCAGATAGACCCCGAATATGCTGCTAAACTTTTAGATAAATATGCAGCTGAAGATGCTATTTTTACCGTAGATACAGGAATGAATGTGGTTTGGGCGGCACGTTTTGTCAAAGGTACAGGCAAGCGCTACCTTACAGGTTCTTTCAATCATGGTTCTATGGCCAATGCACTGCCTATGGCTATTGGAGCCGCGGCTTCCTCACCAGGAAGACAAGTAGTGGCTATGTGTGGTGATGGAGGACTTTCTATGCTTTTGGGTGACTTGGCTACGCTAATGCAATACCAGTACCCTGTAAAGATATTTGTGTTCAATAACCGTTCGCTTGCCATGGTCAAACTTGAAATGGAAGTTTCTGGTTATTTGGATTGGCAAACCAATATGGTCAATCCTCCTTTTGACAAAATAGCTGACCTAATGAATATCAAGGGCTATGAGGTACATAAAACAGAAGAACTGGAAGCCACTGTAAAAGCTGCTTTTGAGCATGAGGGACCTACCTTGGTGAATATCTATACCAATCGTGATACCTTAGCCATGCCGCCTCACATTACTTTTGAACAAATGAAAGGATTCGCTACCAATGTCATGAAGAAGATAGGACAAGGTGATTTTTCCGAAGCCAAAGAAAGTATAGCTAATAGCATAAAGCATATTAAAGACATTTTATAGTGACAAATAACGAGTGACTAATGAAAAAGTAGGGGTAAGAAAAAATTATTCCTACTTTTTCTACTATAACAAAATTAATAATTTACAATTGAAAACAAGAATAACAAAATTATTAGGTATAGAATATCCAATCATTCAAGGAGGAATGATATGGGCTAGCCAATGGCAGTTAGCGACAGCAGTAAGTAATGCAGGTGGATTGGGGCTGTTGGGTTCTGGTTCTATGTCAGCCGAGGAGTTACGTACTCAAATCAGACAGTGTAAAATACATACAGATAAACCTTTTGGAGTAAATGTGCCTATTATGTATGCTAATAGTGCCCAAACCATGGAGGTTATTATGGAGGAAGGAGTTTCCGTGGTCTTTACCTCGGCAGGAAACCCAGCCCTTTGGACAGAAAAACTCCATGAGAAAGGAATAAAAGTGGTACATGTGGTCAGTAGCAGTAAGTTTGCTCTCAAGGCTCAAGCAGCTGGAGTAGATGCTGTAGTGGCTGAAGGCTTTGAAGCAGGTGGACATAATGGACGAGAGGAGACTACTACTTTGGTATTGGTGCCTGAGGTATGCCGAAAAGTAACTATTCCTGTGATTGCAGCAGGGGGAATTGCCACAGGTAGGGCAATGTATGCTACTATGGCACTCGGAGCAGAAGGGGTGCAAATGGGGAGTCGCTTTATTGCTACAGAGGAGGCTACTGTACACTCTCTTTTTAAAGAAGAGGTACTTAAAGCCCAAGAAGGAGATACGGTGTTAACTCTTAAAGAACTTTCTCCAGTACGTTTGCTAAAGAATGTTTTTTATGAGCAGGTAGAAGCTCTTTATCAGCAAAGAGAAGCTACCCCCGAGAATCTTAAACAGCTATTAGGTAAGGGGCGTACTAAATTGGGTATGTATGAAGGAGATCTTCTGGAAGGTGAATTAGAAATAGGTCAAGTAAGTAGTCTTATACAAGATATAAAGGCAGTAAAAGAGGTCTTTGAGGAAGTATTAGAAGAATTTCAACAAACTAATTTGCTAATGAACCAATTGATAAATTAGCTCATGGTCTTTTGTATAATAAAAAGGAATTTGTAATTTTTGACAAGTCTGTTTCCACTTTTCTATGATAAAAGGACGATTACTTCCGTCAGCAATGAGTATTTTAGGACGGATATTACTCAAAAATTTCTCTAAATGAATTTTTGGGTTGTTTCTGAGCAATAGGTAATGAGTTGGATAGGAAGTATCCAAATAGAATTTATCATCAATAATGGTGAGAAAGTCATCTTTGAAAGGTAGTATATTCTTAATAGCCTTACAATGGATAATCTTTACTTGATGTTGAGTGCTAAAATTCTTGATAAGTTGTTGTGGTATTGCAACTGTGTCAGAAAGATAAAAAGTAGCTTCTTTACCTTGTTGTAGAGCGATAATTGTTTTCTTATATTGATGAAACACAATGAGCTGTTCTGTTTTTGTGTTTTCATATTTGATATAAAAGAAATAAGTTTGTAAAGACAATATTGTCAAAAAGAAATAATATACAAACTTTACTTTTTTGATTTTCATGTATATGATTACCCATGCGAGGGCTAAGTAACATAACCATAGACTGATAGCGTCAAAATACACTTCGCGTATGACCATACGCTCTACCGAGGCTATATATTCTATGATTTTATTCATCAGAGATAGTGCAAAATCATAACCGATAACAAGCCAGTGAGGAAGTAGCTGTATATTGGCTAAAAATACAATGCCTATTCCTACCGATAAGATAATTCCTAAGAGGGGTAAAATCAAAACATTGGTAACTAGAAACAGTCCTGCAAATTGGTGGAAATAGTACAAGGAGAGAGGGAGCACACCTATCTGTGCGGCTATACTCATTTTGATGATGTCCCAAAAAAAGTTTAGAAATTTGTTTTCAAATCGGTATCTTTCTCCTAAGGGAAGAAATAATACTATGGAGAGTACAGCCATATAGCTTAGTTGAAAACCTACTTCAAAGAGAAAAGTAGGCTTACATAACAATAGTATGAAGGCAGAGAGGAGCAAACTATCATATCTGGCTCTTCTACTTCCTACTAAATAAGCAATACTATAACAACCAAACATTACCACAGCTCTCAATACGGAAGCTGATAATCCTGTAATAGCCGCATAAGTAAGCAAAAAAGCTAAGATGAAGGCTATTTTTATACCTTTTCTTTTTGCAGGGATTATAAAGGAGATAAAAAGAGTTAATAAGTAGGTAATAATACCAATGTGAAGTCCCGAAATAGCTAAAATATGAACAGCACCTGCATTGATGTATTGTTGATAGAGCTCAGGAGTGATATCCGAACGAACTCCCAAAACTAAGGCCTTAAGTACTCCCACAGTTTCTTTAGAAAAAGGGTAGTGGGAGAGACTAGCAGCTAAGTAGCCTTGTAGTTGTTTAGCCTTTATCAAGGGAGAAAAACAGGGATGATACTTAATTTCATAAGCCATAGGAAACCCTTGCCAAAATACCCCTTGGTGTTCCATATATTGTTTGTAATCAAACTGATAAATATTTTGAGGAGGGGTAATAGGAGAAAGTTTGCTGTGAAAAAGAATAGTATGCCCTAGCGTATTCTCTCCAAGGGTATCTTTTAAGTAGAGTACAATTTTTCCTTTGTAATCTTCTTTTTCAGAGGGGAGGACAGATATAATAACTTGCTTTCCCTTGATGTGTTCTATAGTTCCTAATAGGCTATATTCCTTATTGGGAGTAAGTCTATGTAGATAATGAGAACTTTTGTTGGGTTCATAATGTACATTGTAAGTTAAAAATCCCAAGCTAATACCAGCTAAAAAAATGATTTCTCTTTGGAATTTCTTGATCCTAAAATTACAAAAATAGACACCTGCAATAGCTAGACCACACAGCAACAGACTGATAAAAAGTCCTATCCCATGGAGTAAATCTTGGAAAACAATACCAAGAATCATACCCAAAAGGATGATACAAAGGGGGAAATTAAAGGGTGTGGGTTTCATATAATATACGAAAAAGTCAGTTACCTTATAGGATAACTGACTTTAGTGGATGTTATTTTTTACAATCAGCCTCATCGGGGAGCTTTCCACAAAAACTGCAAGGAGTCCCTTCTGGGTTCAAATAAGGGCTTTGGCTGGCGCAAGTTCCTGAGAATTTACCACCTTTTTTGCCCCATATTTTTATTGCCATGCCTATGATGCATAGGCTCAAAATAATCAATACGATGACAAATAATTTCATATGATGTATATTAAAAAAAATTAAAATCCTATAGTATATAAGAGGTACTAATGAAATTGGATGTTCCCGTCTTTAGTAAGTTTTCAAGGATCTCATTATTATAAGGATTATCCTTGGAAGCCACAAAAGTGCGTATGGAGAACGAACGAAGGGCATCATATACACTGAGAGTACTTACTGCTGAATCTTTGCGACCTGTGAAAGGAAAAACATCAGGACCACGTTGGCATAGGCTATTGAGATTGACCCTGCATACAAGATTTACCATAGCATCAATCAGTGGTGCTAGTGTATAGACGTCATGCCCAAAGATACTTACCTGTTGACCATAGTGAGAGTCAGCAATCTCTTCCCTTACCTCATCAATATTGGTAAAGAAGCGTATAGGTACCACAGGACCAAATTGCTCTTCCTGATAAACCCGCATATCGGGGGTAACAGGAGCAAGCACTGCAGGGAAGATAAAGTTCTCACAACGCTCACCACCCTTCTTATTGAGAATTTTAGCACCTTTCTGCAAGGCATCGTCTATGAGGTCTTGGATATATTGAGGCTTATCAGGCTCGGGTAGGGGAGTCAGTTTTACATTCATCTCCCAAGGATTTCCAAAGGGGAGTTTGTCTACTTCCTCGGTGAATTTGGCTAAAAAAGTATCCTTAATATCTTCATGAACATAAAGTATCTTTAACGCGGTACAACGTTGTCCATTGAAAGTAAGAGCTCCTGCAACACATTCCTTTACTGCAAGATCTATATCCGCATCGGGTAGTACAATAGCAGGATTTTTAGCTTCTAAGCCTAGTACCAAGCGCAAACGATTCTTGTGAGGGTGTTTGTCTTGTAGGGCTATAGCTGAGCGACTATTACCTATAAGTGCTAAAACATCTATACGACCGGTTTTCATAATAGGGGAGGCAATTTCTCTCCCACGCCCAAAGACAATATTGATTACACCCTTAGGAAAACAATCTCTAAAGGCTTCCAATAGAGGGGTAATAAGCAGTACACCGTATTTGGGTGGTTTGTAGATTACCGTATTTCCCATGAGCAGTGCAGGAATCAGCAGTGCAAATGATTCATTAAGCGGATAGTTATAGGGTCCCAAACAGAGTACAATCCCTAGAGGGCCACGACGAATATGGGCATAGACACCATCTTTTTTCTGGAAATGAGCGCTATCACGGTCTAATTTCTTATATTCCTCTAAGGTATTATATAGGTATTCTATGGTTCGGTCAAATTCCTTTTGGCATTCAAGAATTGTTTTGCCAATTTCCCACATCATCAGATGTACTACCTCATCGCGCTTGTGTTGTATCTCTTTGGTAAAGCGCTCTAATATCTCTGCACGATCTTTCACTCGCATAGTAGCCCATAGCCCATTACCTTTTCCATAGGCTTCCCCTGCAGCTTCTAGGGCTTCTAGAGCCTCTTTTTCAGTTAGGTGAGGTACACTACCTACTAAGGTAGGGGCATACTGTTCTGTGGAGGAAATAGTAGAATATACTTCATCACAAGTGCCTTTCCATTCCCTCAGTTCTCCATTTATGAGGTAAGTCCTATGATGTAAAGGATTACACACATAGGCTTTGGGTATAGGTTGAAATTCGTTCATTATTTTTATAGTTAAGTTGTTTTTTATACTCTGCCTTTTAGCGCATCGAATACCCAAGCAATAGCAAGGAAACCTACTCCAGTAGAAGCAAATCCCCAGCCTGCAATATCTTCATAGCGAAATATTCCTAATCCTATGAGGATTAATCCAAATAGGATCATAATGAGAGTGGCATATCCTAAAACAGAATTTTTATTTAAACCCATAATAATCAATTTTTTAAAGAGATTTTATACTTCTTCTTGAGAAGTAGATTTGTTTTTTATACTCTTGATAAAGTCTCTACCAAAAATAGTGCCAATTCCAATGACTATACCCAAAAATCCCCAAATGGCAATAATCATACCTCTTTTAGGTTTTGATTTTTCTAAGGGAATGCTGACAGGTTCTATGTCAATAAAGGCAGGGGTGTCCTCTTGTAGTTTAATTTTTTGGTTTTCAAACTGTTTTGCTAGTTCTATGTAGAGATTACTAGCTAAGTTGTATTCTGATTGTAACTGTGTCTGGCGGGTCATAGGAACCGCAGTGATAAGACCTCTATTGCTATCTTGGAAAGCTGCCAATCTCAATTGTTTTTCCTTAAAATTCTTTTCAGCCTCTTCATACTGTTTTTTTATAAACTCTAATTGGCTTTTAGCCTTACGAGTTTTGAACTCTATAATTGTCTCTTGTAGTGTCTTTTTTGCCTGACTTAACATCTGTGCAGCAGCTACAGGGTCCTCCATGCTAAATGAAAATAAAATGGTATTATCTTTTTCATTGTTAGTAATTTGGAGTTGATCACTTAATAGACTAAATAGTTCTTTTTCTTTAGGAGTAATACTATATACTTCTAAAGAACTATCAGCTGTTGATTGGGTAACCTCTTTATCTTTATAAGAAAAGGCTTTTATAATAACACTAGGTAGTCCTATAGTGTATTTCTTTATTATATCTAAGGCACTTTTTTTCTGATATTTTTCACAATATTCCTCATAGGTAATAGAGTTACTACTTTGCAAGGTTTGTATAGGAACTTGTATCATTTTTCTTTGAAAAGGGATACTAGTAGCAATATTTGTATAGAGCTTAGGAGAAATCAATTCTCCTGAAGAGGGTCCAAGGTTAATTCCTGCTAAAGAGGCTAATCCTGATAAGTTTCCTCCTGTTGAATTGTTATTTTCTTGAGCGAGTACTAATGAAGTAGCAGTATATTCCTTTTTAGAAAATATAGCAATGAAAATCCCTATAAACAGGAATATGATGAAATATTTTAAAATAGTTCTCCTTCCTTCCCATATTTTCAGCAATAGGGCAAGCAAATCTATCTCATCGTCTTTTTGTATTTCTTGATCCATTTTTCTATTATTTAAAGGCATTGTAGATTAGTATAGCCAAAGTAGTTAAGGCAGTCATTACACTTACTGTTTCAGTAGTAGAAAGTGATTTCTTTTCAGGTTTTTCAGGCACAATCACTAGGGCACCGGGAGCAACCTTAGGGTAACTTCTAAAGAAAAGGAAGCGACTGGTACCTTTTACATCTCCATTGGCATATACCACATAAACAGATCTCTTCTGAGCATTGTCAGAGAATCCTCCAGCACTATTAATATAGGAACGAGTAGACTTCCCTTTTTCATAACGAACTAAGGAAGGAGCAAGTACCAATCCCTTTACCTCTACTGTTTGTTTTTCAGAAGGGATAATAAGCACATCCCCATCTTTTAGAACAAGGTCTTGGTAGGAATTTTTGTTCTCCATAATTTTTTTAAGATTGATACCTACCCGATATTCAGAGGCTTCAGGGGTATTTTCTTCCTCTTTAGTTTCTATAAGAGTTAGATCCTTATCGGTTTTTTTAAGTTTTTTAAGCTGTTTTTCTTGAGCTTTATCATCTTTCTCATTCTTATCCTTTTTTCTCACCAAAGTGGCCCCTTCTACATAAGCATAAGGAGCCAATCCACCAGAGCGTTCTATAAGGCTTGAGATACGTTCTTCTTTAGTAAGAATGGCATAAAAACCAGGGAAAGAAACTTCTCCTTCTATTTTGACCACTTGTTGGGGTACATACCCTTTTTCATAACGGACAGTTACTATATCATTAGGTTCTAAGGCGATACTATCTTCTCCTTCTTTAGAGAGAGATACAGTATATACTTTACTTATGGTCTTGAAGTTGGTATCATTCAGTTGGCGAGCTACCTGTATTTGTGTTTGGTCTGCTCCTTCTATAAATCCTCCTGCCATGATGATAAGGTCTGCAGGATATAATCCTTTGGCATAGGCAAATTTTTGAGGTTTGCGTACCGCTCCTTCTATACGCACCATAGGTTTAGAAATGAGGCTATCCCTACCATATATATGTAAACTATCATTGGGTTGTAGAGCAATACTTTGCTTCTTCTCTAATAGGTCTTTCAGAGAAAAATTAAGACTTTGTTTATCTACACGGTCTATGGAGCGGAAGAGAATGGCACGATTTAGATAAGCTTCCTCTCTTACTCCAGCAGCTTTGTTTATAAGGTCTAAGACTGTCATACCCTCTGAGTAGGCATAATTACCTGGCTGATAAACAGCTCCAGTGATACTAATTCGATTGTGGTATATATCAGAAAGTCTGTGTACTAAGAGCTTATCTCCACCTTGCATGATGAATTTGCCAGCATCACTAAAGGGAACTTCTTTTACTTCACGCTTAGCTCCTACAATACGTTCCACAACCATGATATCTTTGTAGGCATTAGACTTGAATCCTCCAAAATAATTAACCAAGGAAGAAAGCTTTTCACCCTCTTTTACCTCATAGAGTCCTTCTCTCTTGACAAAACCTATCACCTCCACTTGGTTTTTATAAGGGGGAACAATGATTACATCTTGGTCGTTGAGGTTGATATTGCCTTCTTGGGAACCTTTGAGTAAAAAATTGTAAATATCTAAATGAGCGATAGTTTTTCCACCACGAACTACTTGTATATTCCTAAAGGAACCATTTTCAGTAGGTCCTCCACTGGCATAGAGTGCATTAATCACTGTAGAAAGTGCACTAAGGGAATAGGTGCCGGGGGCTTCTACTTCTCCAATGATATTGACTTTTACAGTACGGATATTGGCGATGGAAACACCAGTATATACCTTAGCATAACTACCTTCAGGGGCGGAGATACCTGCATATATTTTGCGTAAAGCAGTATTGATACGTGCTTTGGCCTCTACAAAATTGAGTCCTCCTACATGTACTTTCCCTGCCATGGGAAGGATCATGTTTCCTTGGTTATCCACCTTTTGGGTAGTGCTACTTTCAGCAGCGCCCCATACCTCTACCAAAAGTTCATCTCCTGTGTTGATGATATAGCTCTCAGGAGTAGGTACATTGATAGTAGGAGTAAAGGAGATTTTAGGATTTTGGAAGAAATCATAGCCAAATACTCTACTCTTTTTTATAGGCTGAAGAGAATCCCTCTGATATTCCTTTTCTGTACGCCCAAATATTTCCTGCTCAGAGGAGGTAGGCTTGTTACTTGGAGTAGTAGTTGTAGTTGTTTTCTTTTTAACAGAAGTAGAGAGAGACATGATACGTTGTCTGAGCTTAGTAATTTGGGAAACGGGGACTCCTTTTACACGGGCAGCAGTCTCTAAGTCAGTAATAGAGTAGCCTTGTGCTTGTGCTTTTTCCCAAAAAGATTGTATTTGTTCATCAGAGAGCTGATCTACATTGATATAGGCAAGTTGCTCTAAGTTAAGATTCTGTACCTGTGCAGAAAGTGGCAGGGAGAAACCTACACTCAAAAGAAGAAAAAATAAGATTTTCCTAATCATTGTTTGCTGTTTTTAATCAGAGTGCAAATATACTTCGTTTATCTGAAAAAATAAAATATTTTAAAGATTAATTACTCATTCTAATTTTATAATTACTTTCAGATCGTAAATAGTTATGAAATTCATTTTTAATCTGATGATTATCATTGAATTAAAGTGATGAATAAGGATGAATTTTAACAACAGAAATATCAACAAAGCATAAGTATAATAATTAACAAATGATAATTAACAATTAATGATTGTTTTCACTATCTTTGCACACAAATCACGATTACAAAGAATTTTTCTTATATGGGCAAACTGCTAAGAAACTATTTTATACTATTTCTTATTCTTGTAGTTCTTAATATCATTTTAATTGCTATTACAGGAAATGGTTATCTAATGTACCCTTTTTTCTATCTCTATGGATTTTTTGCCTTGCTTGCCTTGGTGAATATCCTTTACTATATAATAATCTATTACAAAGGTGCCAGAATCTACGTACTTGGATTTGTGGTGCTTATCGGTATAGGGATATGGCTGACCTATTATGGGGGAGAATTGTATGGTAAATTCTTACTTTACAAATCAAGAAAGAACTTCCCTCCAATGCTTGAAACATTTGCTGCCATAATAGAAGAAGATGTTACGACTAGAGATAGAAAGGAGATTATTCCCTTTGGCGATCAAAAAGGCTTTTATTTGGAGAATTATATCATGACACAGCAGCATGAACTAGTGGCTCTTTATAGGGAAATAAGTGAGAGCTTTCTTAGGGAAGGAGACATAGAGGGCTTTGTCAAGAAATTCGATACGAATGGAAATCTTATTGGTACGCTTTCTCTTTATCATTCAGAGGGGAAGAGCAAGATATTTCTTGTAGAGGATTGCCTTATAGATATTTCTAACCGCACTTATAATAATGCTTGGCTTTCTGGTAGAGATAGCGTGTTTCGCCCTATGAAATTGGTGGAAGGTTCCCAAAGCTGGAACTTCCAACAAGCCAAAGATTTTTACTATAATAGGAGTCAAGAATCGTCCTATTGTCATATTATAAAGACACTTTCTTGGCAACTTCCTGACAAGGGGGATTTTCCTAGGGAAGAAGAGCCTAATTATATGATTGTCTTTCTAAAAGATCAGCAGTTATATTATTACTTGACTCCTTATGATATTATCGATTATTACTATTTCGGTAAGAAACATTATCAGATAAAATCCCCAGAACATACCTCCGCACCACTTCTATTGGCACTGAGAAATGATCAGCTGTATAATCAGGAATATTTGGGCAAGGGAGAAAGATCCTCACAACGTACAGATATAGAGCCTGTTTATTATTTGCAGGATGATATAGAATGTACAGGATTAGAACCTCTTGAGCCTTTGAGATCTTTTGAAGTGAAAAGAGGAGAAGGAGAGTTATATTACCAGCTAAAGGTAGATGACCAAGTACTTTCTTTGAAAGCATCCTATTTTATCCATAGCAACTATGAAAGAAGCCTGAAAACACCTACCTACTATTGGAAGAATCATACAGAGACTATAGAGAAATATAAAAACATATATCTATACAGTAATAAAAATATAAAATATAGATTATTAGATACTTTTAATGGTATTTATATCGTAAAATAATTTTTATAAGAGAAATCTAACTACACGACAAAAATTGATAGATATTGATTTTAAGATAGTTAATTCCCGAAATTAATATCCTTGATAGGTAATCCAAGCCGTATTTAAAGATACTTATAGCTCTACTACCGTGTTTTATTATTCTAATAGCCTTTATGTTTGTATCAATATAATCACCTATCTTATAACACCAAACAAAAGCAAGCATTACCAATAAAACTAATTTCTCTATTCTATCCATCTGCGTTACATGAGTATCTTCGAGATTAAAACCACTGCTCTTAAATGCTTTGAATAGTGTTTCTATCTGCCATCTTTTCGCATATTTTTCTAAAGATTCTTCAGGTTTATTGAAAGAAATGACAATACAAAACTCTATTTTATTGTCTTTTATTGTTTTCATTCCTGAAAGATAACAATATTCATCATTAATCACCATTATCCTATAGAAATGTCTTATCTCTCCAATCTTTAGATTGTTGAAATAATGCCATGCTTTGGATAATACTTGCTTTTTAGGGTCAAAAACCATGAAATTCTCTCTTATCCTAATGTGATAAGCTATCCCATTGTCATTTAAGAAGGCGATCCACTCCTTTCCTACAAATTCTCTATCTGCTAACAAACAATCAATACAATCAGAACCAAACCAACTTATGAAATCATTTATCAAGGCTATCCTTTCTGCTGTATTGGAGTTACCTCTCTTATCTAACATCTTGAACATTAATGGAAAAGCAACATTTTTATAACTTATCCCTAACATTAAGATATTGATATCTTTCCCTCCTAACTTCCAATTAGTCCTATCCATTACTAATATCAAGTTATTTTTCTCAGGTAATAAACTAAAAATAAGTTGAGCAATCCATCTCATAGGTAGGACTACATCTGCAAGAAAACGTTGAATCCGTCTATAATTACTTGAGGTAGCTGCTTTATTATCAAATCCTATTGATAACTTTTGAAAATTGACAGTCTTTACCTTACATAAAGAACTGATTAACAAGCATATAAATTTAATTCTTGCTAAATTAAATTTGCTGGAAAAATACCTTTGGAATATAGATAATAAATTTGTACTTTTGTTTCCTGAGCTGATATTCTTTTTTAGAGTCATAATTGTGGTAGATTAGAAACTCTAATATAAAGAATTTCAGCTCTTTTGTCAAGTACCTTCTATATTATTTTTTGTCGTGTATTAAAAATAAGGTTATAAAACAAGAGTATTATGATAATTTTCAAAAGAAAATCAGTAAGCGAATCCAATCCCAAAGATGAATTCTATACAGAGATAAATGGAGATGCCCATAGGGTAGTGGAGAACTTTAAGAATAAGAAAGGGCTTCCTATAACAAAACAAATACTCGAAGATATCCATAAGCTATACTTAGGCTCTCAGATAGCAGAGGATGAACTTCACAAGAAAGCACCCTCTATAGAGGGGGCGGTGATGGAGGCCTCTTTTGCCACTGAGATAAGTAACTATTTCTCAAGGATATGTTACCATATTTCACTTCTTTATGGAAAAGGATGGCGTATCCTACTAAGGCGAGAGTTAGGCGAACTAACTCCAGACATTATAATCACTGAGTGGAAAACGCCCAAGGCAGAGGAACTATCCCCTAAAAAAATAAAAGCAGTGATAGAGCTAAGAACTAAAGAATGGATACAAGCCCTCATGGCAGAGGACGAATGGAAAAATCGTTGGGCGGGGAAGAAAGAAAAGGTGGATATATACTCTGAGGAAGGAAAGATACATTTTCAAAAATACACTGAACTACTTGGAGTAAGTCTCGATGATATTTTCGTAGTCTTGCCTACCCTTCCGGTAGGGGAACAAAATGCTATAGAAACCATTGCCCAGCAGCAGGAACGCTTTGCTCAAAGTACAGGAATACCTAAAGAGAACTTAGTGATACTCTCAGAGAACAAACCTAGTCCTGAGGTAGATGCCCTTACAAACCTCACCACGTATTTCGAGAAATTTATTCAAAAACTGTTAAAAAAATAGTTAAACAATATTTTTGGATTAACTATCAGGCAAAAAAGTCTGATATATATAAGAGTTTAAAAAATATACTTTATGTCAATGTTAAATGGAAAAAAGACTGAAGATCTAATCAGCAAGAATATATTTTATGGACAGATGTATGCCGAAGGTCATCTCATAGCAGAAGAATTTAATAATGGGAGTTCTGTAAGTGAGCGTGTCCTTTCGATTATTGATGGGCTATATCAAATGGAGCAAAAGTATTTTAATACTAATGAATTTTCCTTTGAAATAGCGATAGAGAAAGAGCCATTGGCCAGCGAGATCGTTTTTTATATTTCGGGGATATTGGCACACACTTCCTGTGAGAAAGGGAAGGATTGGCGTGTCTTTGTGAGAAAATCGATAGGACAACTCATCCCTGATATTGTAATCACCGAGAAGGAAGCCACACTCACCGAGAAAGGATTTGAAAAAGGAGTGGTAGCTGTAATAGAACTAAGAAGTAAGGAAACGATCCACCCCCTTATGACAGGAGAAGACCCTAACTATTTTCAAAAATATATAGATACCCTCGGTGTGAGTCTCAATGATATCTTTATCATAACCCCTACCCTTTCGGTGGAATATCAAGACCGTATAAAGTCTGTAGCAGAACAGCAAGAAATTCTCTCCCAAAGTACAGGCCTTCCTAAGGAGAACTGGGTCGTACTCTCAGAGAACCGCTCCATTTCCAACGAAGAGCCCCAAATGTTCCTCACAACTGATTTTGACGATTTTCTAAATAGATTGGTAGAGAGGTAAAATAATAATCACTATGCTATCGTAAGGGATATACATGCCAATACACCTCCTAATGGTAAAAAATCACAAAAAACTGGCGGGAATAAACAAAAAGTTGTATTTTTGTAAGATTAAAAATTAATTTTTATAATATGAAGACTATTGTACTTATATCGTGTGTTTCTAAAAAAGGAACAAAAAAAGTAGAAGCAGAAAAGCTCTATGAGAGTGCCTTGTTTGTAAAGAGCTTGGCATACGCCAAAAGTCTTAAGCATGATAGTATCTATATCCTCTCTGCCAAGCATCACTTGCTCGCCCTTGATGCCGAGATAGAACCCTATAACCTTACGCTCAATACCATGAACAAACAGGAAAAAACTGATTGGGGAAAGGAAGTGATAAAACAGCTAAAACAAGTAGCCGATGTGGAAAAGGATAAATTTGTTATATTGGCAGGGCAAAATTATCTCACTCCTATCAAGGCAGCGCTCAAGCATATAGAAACTCCTTTGGAGGGTATGAAGATAGGGGAGCGTCTACAATTCTTAAGTGAACAACTTAAATAGTATATTTTATGGAATCATTAGCAGTAAGATTACATCAATTATTCAACCAACAAAAACGTTTTTCTTTTCCATTTCAAGAAAAAAAAGATGAAATTCCTTCCAACGGTATCTATGTTATTTTCGAAAAAGGAGAAACATTCCATGGGATGGACAGAATAACAAGGGTAGGAACCCATACAGGAGAGGATCAATTATTTTCTCGCCTGAACCAACACTTTCTAAAAGAGAACAAGAACCGAAGTATCTTTAGAAAGAATATAGGTCGCAGCCTTTTGCATAAAGAGAACCATCCTTATGCTAAAGAGTGGGAATATGATACGACCTCAAGGGAGGGGAAGGAGAAATATGCAAAGTTACTTAATCTCGAGTTGGAAAAAGAGTTAGAGAAAAGAATAAGCACTCATATACATGAGAATCTCTCTTTTGTAGTTTTTGAAGTAGAGACTGAGGAAGATAGACTTTTTTGGGAAGAAAAGATCATTGCAACTCTTTCTCAGGCAGCTAATCAAGGAGAGATAAAACCTTCAGACCGCTGGTTAGGTAATTCTTCTCCTATTGAAAAAATTAGAAAGAGTGGCCTTTGGTTAGTACAAGGATTAGACAAAGAAGGTCTTACAGAGGAGGAGTTTGAGAAGCTGAAACAAATTGTTTCCGCAAAGTAAAGTATAACACCTATGTTTCCATTATCCCCGTTCTTTTTTGAGAAGGCGGGGTTTTATTTTCTAATGAGTTATTTATCATCATAATGTCCATAAGCAGACAATATTTTAATAAGTCTTTCTTCCTCAAACACCTCATAAACAAGTCTATGTTTAGGATCTATTCTTCTTGAATATACATTACGTACACCATACCCTTTAAGGGCTTCGGGTTTGCCAGTACCCCAAGAGGGGTGCTGCTCTATTTCGTCTAAAAAGGTATCTATCTTTTTGATCAAATTAGGAGTGTTCCTTAATTTTTCAATATCTGAATAGAACTTTTCGGTGTATTCTAATTCGTAGGTGACTTCTTCATTCATACACCTAAGAATTTTTTTCTTTCTTCTTTGGTCATTTTTTTAGTAGGGGCTTTACGAGCTTGATCAATCATTGAGAAGAATTCTTCTTTTGTCATTAGGGTGTCATCTTTCTCTTGAGAAATCTCATGAGTAAGTATCTTAACCTTGAATTGCTTAAACAAAGGTTCAAAGATATGAAAATCTGTAGCTTTATTAAATTTTATAGTAATAGTATCCATGGAAAATATATTTGATGCAAAATTACAATATATTCTCAATAATGCAATGAGATTTAACAATGAACTAAATAATTTGCCAATTAGTCAATTAGTCAATGAGCCAATTTGCTGATGAGTCAATGATCAAATATCTCATTTACTTCGTTCTGTGCATCTAGAAAGTTTCTAAAAACCAATTACTTAAAAAATAATCAAAAAAAATCTGACAAATTATTTTGTCAATTCAAAAAGTTGTAGTACTTTTGCACCCGCTTTCAGAAAGGGAGCAAGTTCATTAAAATAGACCAAAAAATTTTTCAAAAAACATTTTGTCAGATTAAAAAAATGTTGTACTTTTGCACCCGCTTTCAAAAAGGGAGCTAAGTTCAAAAACAGACTGAAAAATTTTTTCAAA
>ERZ773008.1308-NODE-1308-length-17732-cov-8.546303_pt1 | contig 17732 bp, 19 predicted proteins | sample MGYA00580664_ERZ773008 | MGnify/ENA primary metagenome ERZ773008 (study PRJEB29015, sample SAMEA2738016) | human oral metagenome | biome: human oral; feature: human-associated habitat; material: dental | place: China | collected 2048 ... | reverse complement strand
ACCGTGCTGAAAAAGCTGGTGTTGTTCACACTCCAATCGGTAAAGTTTCATTCTCTACTGAAGATTTAGTAGAAAACTTCAAAGCTGTTCAAGAAGCTTTAGCTAAAGCTAAACCAGCTGCTGCTAAAGGTACTTACTTCAAATCTGTAGCTGTTACTACAACTATGGGACCTGGAGTTCGTGTTAACACAGCTGAATTCAAATAAGAATTTAATTTAAAGAGTATTTCTTCGTGGAAGTACTCTTTTTTATTTTCCAACTAACTCAGTCCATTATAAGTTAAAAAGCAGAATAATGATATTCCTCTTAATTCAAAATATCTTACTCTGCTTTTTATTATGGTTATTTCCCACCCCAATACATACCTTGATACAATTGTAGTGCTAGTGCTAAGGTTATTGCAACTATAAATATTATTTCGTAGCGTCTACTTATAGTTTCTTTTCTCCTTGAATCTGTTATAAATTTGGTACTAAATACTTGAAATATTATTGCCAATATTATTAACATCAATATTTTTACTAAATTAAATTTTGTATTATCAAATGTTGTTAAATACAATCCATTTAATATTATTGTTATTATTTTCACAGCTAATGCGTATAGTAGTAAATCCATTGCTATAAAATTCCAAAATGAACGTTTAGTCAGAATCATTTGAATAATTGCTAAATTTGATATTATTATTACTGCTAGTAATACATATACATATTCTATAATACTTGCTTGGTAATAAGTATATCGAAATGTAAAATCTACTAATACTGCTGGTACTAAAAATATATACGTTGTGAAATATATTTGTTTTACTCTTTCTTTAAATGAAATTGGCAAGTATTCAGTTATAAGCCTTTCTCTATCTTCATACTTTCTTCCATTTATCACAAAGACTATAGATGCTAAAATTGATAATATTACATAATTTTTATTAAACAGTGTAGCAAATATTATCAACAATGTTAGAAAATAATATCCAAAATAAAAGATTTTATAAATTTGTGGTGTTGAATAGTTTCTATTTGAAATAATATTTAATAATGCTCCCCATTTTGTTTCATATTTTACTTTATTCATTTTCTACAACTCCCTTCAATATAGAAATCAAAATTTCCTCAATATTTTTATTACGATATCTATCTTGTAATTCTACTACATCTTCGTCTATAACTATCTGTCCATCTTTTAATACGAGTATATAATCTGCTAAATTTTGAATTACACTGGGATCTTCTGTAACTATTATTGTAATCTTATTTTCTTCCATATACTCTCGAATCAGCGAAAGCATATCTCTTTTAGCTATTAATCCTACTCCCGCCAATGGATTGTCTAAAACTAAAACTTGTGAGTCAGTAAAAATTCCTATACCAAAAAGTAAAATCTTTCTTTCTCCTTGAGTTAATTCATAAATCTTTTTGTGTTTATAAATATTATATTTTTTTAAATATTCATAACACTTCTGTTTATTAAATCTAGAATCTAATTTTGAAATTTTACTTATGATTGTTTCCACACTTAATTTATCTGAAAATAATGGATTATCTGCTACGTAAGAATACTTAGATTTTATCTCTACTTCATTTTCATAAAAATTCAAGTCATTATATAAAACCATCTCTTTTTTAATATCTATGCTTCCTAAAATACTTTGTAATAATAGTGTTTTACCACTTCCACTGTTTCCCGTTATTGCATAAACATAACCATTATCAAATGTATAATTAATAGCTCCTAGCTTAAAGCTTCCTTTTTTCACCTCTAAATTATTTAGCTTTATTACCATAATCTCTCTCCCCCAATACTATCTCTATAATTTCCTTTACATCTACCTTTGTTAAACCATCATCAAGTGCCTTCTCAAAAACTTTTTCTATTTCTTTTAAATATTCTCCCTTTTTTATCACCAATATTTCTTCCCTATTTATCTCATTTACAAAATATCCTACTGCTCCTTTTGAATAAATAAGATTTTCTTGTAGCAATACTTCATAAGCTTTTTTTATAGTTATTATCCCTACCTCTAATTCTTTAGATAAAGCTCGAATTGAGGGAAGTTGCATATTTGACATAAGTTCATTTGATAAAATTTTATTTCTTATTTCACTTGCAATTTGTTGGTAAATTGGTATTGATGATAAATTAGAAATTTTTATTTTCATTTTTCCACCTCTCTTGTATCTACTGTGATTATACAATAGATACAGTTGTTTGTCAATATTTTCTAAAAACATTTATTTATGAAGATTTTATTCTTTTGTGACTAGATATATGCTATAATATAGACATTAATTATCATTTTTATGGAGGAATTTTATGATTTCTATTATAGTTCCTATTTATAACGAAGAAACAACTATTCGAGACTTTATTTACAATTTATACTGTTTATACGACATTAAAAAACATGAAGTTATTTTTGTAGATGGTGGCAGCAAAGATAAAACTTTAGATATACTAGAAGAACTTTCTTATTTTGGGTATTCGTACCATGTTTCTGTTAAGAAAGGACGTGCAAATCAGATGAATTTTGGAGCGGAAATTTCTCGCGGTGATATACTTTGGTTTATTCATGCCGATAGCGTTCTTCAAAAAGATGTTATACAAAAAGTTATTGATTGCCCTACTGAGGTTGGCTGTCTAAAAATTAAATTCTATCCAAATAGTTTTCCTATGCGTGTTAATTCTATTGTTTCTAATATGCGCGCAAGTATTACTAACCTAGCTTTTGGGGATCAAGCATTGTTTCTTTCTAGACAAGCTTTTGAAAAAGTTGGAGGATATAAAGATATGCCAATTATGGAAGATTATCGAATTTCAGAAGATTTAAGCGCTAATGGATATAAAATTACAGTTATCGATTCTTCTGTGACAACCTCTACACGTCGCTATAAAGGGCATGTAAAAAAAACTATGTGGCAAATGCAAAAATATCAAAAAATGTATCGTCGTGGTGTACCTGTAGAAGAAATTGCCAAGATGTATCGTGATATAAGATAAGTTTTAATAAAAGATTTCCTCCGATTTAATTGAGAAGAAATCTTTTTTATTTTATGTATAATTTGTCATTTCTTTGATTATTTTTCTATTCTGATTTATAATGAAATTATATATTTTTTAAAGGAGAGAATAAATATGGCTGATTATTTTAAAAAGAAACATTTAATAGAGTTTGGAGAAGGTAAATTCGGTGAGGATGCTGCTGAATATTGGAAAAACTTTATGAATTATTACGGTAATGTAATGGCAGAAGGTGAATTAACATCACGTGAAAAAGCTCTTATAGCTCTTGCTGTTGCACATTCTGAAGCTTGTCCTTACTGCATAGATGCCTACACTAGTACTTGTTTAAGTGAAGGTTGTGATCAAGATCAAATTGCTGAGGCTATTCACGTTGCAGCAGCTATGAAAGCAGGAATTACTTTAGTACACGGTCTTCAAAGTAAAGAGCTTTCTGACAAACTTACTAACTAGGAACTATTATGTCAGAGTTAAACATTCCTAAATTCTTCGATATGGTAGAAGACAAACAATACTTACTTACCGAAGAATATCCTGATACAATGCAAATAAATGTCGGGAGTTTATGTAATATAACTTGTAGTCACTGTCACGTAGATGGCGGCCCACACAGGAAAAATAATATGGTTCGTGAGACTTTCGAACAAATTATTGAAGCATTCAAAGTTGGTAACTATAAAATTATGGATATAACAGGCGGAGCTCCTGAAATGAACCCTAACTTTAGATGGTTTTTAAAAGAAATCTCAAAATATGCTCAGACAGTTATGGTAAGAACTAACCTAGTCATACTAGCAGTACCTGCCTATAGAGATATCCCTGAATTATATCGTGATTTAAAAGTACAAATTGTAGCTTCTCTTCCCTACTATAATGAAAAAGTTGTTGCTAAACAACGTGGTAAAGGTGTTTTCCCTAAATCTATAGAGGTATTACAACGCCTAAACGAACTTGGTTATGGTAAAGAAGAAAATTTAGTTATTAATTTAGTCTACAATCCAAATGGTGCATATTTACCACCAAAACAAGAAGCTCTAGAAAAAACTTATAAGAAAAAACTTTTCGACAACTTTGGAATTGTATTTAATAACTTATTTGCAATTACAAATAACCCTATTGGGCGTTTTTCTGAATTTTTACATCGTGAGGATTTATATGCAGACTATATGAATAAACTTTTCCGGGCATATAATCCAGCTACATTACCTGGACTTATGTGTCGTAATATGATTTCTATTGGTCCAGACGGCTCTCTTTATGATTGTGATTTTAATTTAATTGAAAAACTAAACGTTTCTGGAGAAATACAGCATGTTAGCCAACTTACCAAAGAACATATTGGTGTTCGTAGAATTAGAACAGGTATGCATTGCTACGGTTGTACAGCTGGAGCTGGTTCTTCTTGAGGTGGCGAAACTTGTTAACATAGGTTATGTTAATTATTAAAAATAAAACAAGAAATATTCATTTTCTACTAGTATTAAAATGAATATTTCTTATTTTTTCTACATTCTCTAATTATTTAATATGAAGTTAAGAGTGCTCTTAATTTTGATATTTTTCTTCTTTTTTATCTTCTTTGGGGCGTTCTATCTCATCATATTTTGGAGTTATCTCCTTACCTTCAATAATGCTTTTAATCCATTCTAATTGATTTTGAGATAAAATTAATCCACCTGAGCGATTTTGTCCCCCATTTTGGTGAATACCTATCACTTCTCCTTTATCATTAAGTATTCCTCCTCCACTCATACCTGGTGCCCCACCTTGATACTGTACACCATATGTATTTTTTGCATATTGTTGTTCTAACTCTACTGGCACATCTTTAAGATGAGTATATTTTCCTTTAGGATAACCATAAACATTTAATTTATCCCCAACATTAACTTTATTATAATTTGAAGTCAAACTAACATACTGATTATTATTAACATTTGGTAGTCTTATCACAGCTAAATCATTAATATATCCTTTAGGATACTCTTTTTTATTATAAAAATGAATATCTTTTGCACTAAACATTCCTTTTTTCCCATCTGGTGTTATCCACTCATAAATATTTTCTTTTTCAGATCCTATTAGCTCCCCTGTCATATTATCTTTAGAACTAGTAATAAAGTTATGCGCTACTGATAAGAGTACATTAGGCGATATAAAAGTTGCTGAACCTACACCTGAATTTTCTATATTGTTTGATATAAATCTCATATTAAGCATTGCACTAGCATTCTTTTCCATAATATTTTCTTTTGGTAATTTATCTGTTTCAGGTTTTAATGGTTCAATCTTTCCAGTATATTCTGGTTTTTCTAACTTCTCTGGTTCTACTATTGCTCCTGATTGTTCTCCTGTATATTCTGGCTTTTCTATCTTCTCTGGTTCTACTATTGCTCCTGATTGTACCCCTGTATATTCTAGTTTCTCTAATTTCTCTGGTTCTACTATCGCTCCCGATTGTACCCCTGTATATTCTGGTTTCTCTAATTTCTCTGGTTCTACTATTGCCCCTGATTGTTCTCCTGTATATTCTGGTTTCTCTAATTTCTCTGGTTCTACTATTGCTCCTGATTGTTCTCCTGTATATTCTGGTTTTTCTTCTTTTTCAGATTTTACTACTGCTCCTGATTGTTTTCCTACATACTCTGGTTTAATTATATTCCTATTTTTTGAACTTTCACCAGAATTACTGTTTCTTATACCTTCTAATTCTTTATTATTTTTATTCATTTTAAAATTACTATATTCATTTTTTATAAATCCTACATAATTATACCCAGGAATTTCTATTGGATTTAGTAATTTCCCATTCTTAAATACACTAAAATCTGTATTATATATTGATAATTTTGAGCTATCCACTGCTATAACAGGAATTTGTAAAGTATTTACTCCTAAACTTGTAACCAACATTACTGATAGTATTTTATACTTTTTATTTTTCCCTCGAGTAATAGCTATTATTAACATACCTACTACTCCAGCAAGTAAAATACCATTTACTCCAGTATATATTCCTGTATTAGGCAAAGTACGTATCTTTGTTTCTTGTGAAGGTTTATAGACTAAATAATAAACTTCTTCATTTGATTCTGCAACTTTAGGAAGCTCTTTTACTATTAATTCTTTTTCTTTTTGTGTTAATTCATCATCACTAACATATCTATAATGTATATTTAATTTATCTTCAGCTTTAGCATAAGTATTATTAATTTCTATATTTCCTAATACAAACATTCCAAGAGTAGCCGAAATGACTCCTATAGTAAATTTTCTAATAGCAAACCTACTATATTTTTCTCCAAAAAAGTTTTTCATTTATATTCTCCTTTTTCCATAATTTATGATTACTTATGATTTCTCATAATTTAACATATTAATTTTAATTCTTTCATTTTAAAAAAGCAAGAAATCAGTATTATGTAAAAAGCATAAATATTAAAAAAAAGAATCTAGTTTTTTATAATACAAAACTAAATTCTCCATATAATATTTAATTTAACTTCTTGAGATAGACTCATAAAGTTTTTATTATTTTCTTTCTTCTATTACTTTTACTAAATCTTTAATAGCAACAATATTTTCTGCATCTTCATCAGAAAATTCAAATCCGTATTTTTCTTCAATATCCATTACTACATCGGCGATATCAATTGAATCAGCATCTAAATCCTCATTAAGTTTTGATTCTAATGTGATTTTTTCTGGTTCGATTTTTACATATCTTGCAATTATTTCTTTTACTTCTTCTAAAATTGCCATTTTTTATTCTCCTTTTTCCATTGTTTCTATCATTATATCATAAAGTTTTGTTTTGTGTATTTGTTTTGCTTGTTGAACAGCATAATATAGTGCATTTTCATCAGCAGCACCATGAACTTTTATTGTAGGTTTCTTTATTCCAAGTAAAAATGCTCCACCATATTCACTGTAATCAAATTTTTTCCTAAATGCATTAATACCTTTTTTTACTAATAATGCCCCTATTTTAGTTTTTAAGTTCTGTAAGAAAATTCCTTTTATCATTTTTCCCAATGACTTCGCAACTCCTTCTATAGTTTTTAATAAAACATTTCCTGCAAAGCCTTCAGCCACTACTATATCAAATTGATGCTCTAATATTTCTCGACCTTCTATATTCCCCTTAAAGTTTGCTACTTCGGCCTTCATAAGCTTATGTGCATTCTTATAAACTTTGTTACCTTTACTTTCTTCAACACCTACATTCAACAATGCTACGCTTGGAGTTTCTATATTATAAATATATTTCATATATAACTGACCAAGTTTAGCATAATTCACCAAGTCTTCAGACTTGGCCTCAACATTCGCCCCAAGATCTGTTAATAAAAACTTATGATCTGACCTTGTTGGCAGTAGTGATGCTAAGCCGGGTTTTGAAATACCTTCTATACGACCTATCATAAATACTGAACTTGCCATAAATGCGCCTGTACTACCCCCAGTAATAGCTACATCTATTATTTGATTTTTTAAATCATCTAGCATTCTAATCATAGAAGAATCTTTTTTCTTTCTATGAACTCGCGCCGGATCATCTGACATATATACTTCTTCTGTGCAAACATTTTTTACAATATTTTCGGTTTTTGTTACTTTTATTAATGTTTCTTCCAATCCATAAACATATAATTCTACTTCGCTGTCTTTATAGTTATTTACAAAGTTAATAATTCTTTCTGGGTTATCTATCCCTAAAATATCTATTCCTATTTTCATAATATTATGCACTCTCTTCTCCTACTAATTTAGCTTCAACAACAAATCTACTTTCCCATTCTCCTGTTTTAGGATTATAATTATCGCAAGTGAATAATGTAAGTTTTTTAGGTTGATCTTTATGTTGCTCTAGTATTTCTACCTGTGTTGCAGCCACATCATATAATTTACTTACCTCATATGTACGTAGCTTATCTTTTGAAATAACCTGAACTTTATCACCCATTTTTATTTTGCTAAGATTATTAAATCTTATACCTACTCCTTGAACACTATGCCCAGCTATCACAACATTTTGAGCATCTAATGTTGAGGGCTCTTGCGCTGTCGCAACACCATTAATCAAGTTAATCTCTGTGACATCTTGAAATATTGGTTCTTGAATATTTACAGAATCAATTTTCAAAATTCCTAACATAGAGTCTGTTAATTTTATTTTCGAGGCATTATCAGTAAATAATTTTTGCCACCAAGGTATATCTACCTCTCCTTTGCCATTTTTGTACGCAGTTATTATTTTATTGTTAGCATTTCCTGTTAAATACTCTCTAATTTGATTTTTAAAAATAAGTACTACCGAGGTAAGTAATAATACTGCAATAAGAATATTTATTAATCTATTTTTCCACTTTTTGCTCATCTATTCCTCCTATATTGTTGTTTCTTCTAAACCTACATATTGAAGTAACCTATTCTTATTATCTGTTACTTCTATAATTTTTAGAGCTAATCTTTTAGCTAAATACATAAGATCTACATCATTAATTAAATCTGCAACTTTAAAACTTGGAACACCGCTTTGTTTCGTACCAAAAAAATCTCCAGGACCTCGTTGCTTAAGATCAAACTCTGCAATCTTAAATCCATCATTTTCCAAACACATAATATCTATTCTCTCACTTTTTGAATCAGTTATCAAGATGCAATATGATTGAAACTTACTTCTTCCTACACGTCCTCTAAGTTGATGCAATGTCGCAAGTCCAAATCTATGTGCATCAACCACAATCATAAATGTTGCGTTAGGAACATTTACTCCTACTTCTATTACCGTTGTTGATATTAAAATATGTATCTCTTTATTTAAGAATCTTTCAACTATCTCATCTTTTTCTTTATTACTCATTTTACCATGTAGAATAGCTATTTTATATGAATCTGGCAAGTATTCTTTTATCTTCTCATAAATATCTTCTACATTTTGAAGATCCATCTTTTCTGATTCTTCTATTAATGGGCACACTACATAACCTTGTCGACCGCTGTCAAGCTCCATCATGATATTATCTAAAACTTTATAAAAACTCTTGTTATTCGCTTTATATGTTTGAACTTTTTTACGACCTGCTGGAAGTTCATCTATTGTTGAGACTTTTATATCAGTAATTAATGTTATCGCAAGACTGCGAGGAATTGGCGTTGCAGTCATCATTAATGAGTTTACCGCCTCTCCTTTATTACTTAAAATTTTTCGTTGTCTAACACCAAAACGATGTTGCTCGTCAGTAATTACATATTTCAAATTTTTAAATATAACATCATCTTGAATTAAAGAATGTGTCCCAATTAATAATTCTACTTCACCTACTTCAAGTAAACTTAAAATTTTATTACGTTCTTTTTTAGGTGTGTTACTTGTTAGCAGTGCTATTGATATATTTAGTTCTTTGAAAAATTCAAAAAAAGTTTCAAAATGTTGATTAGCAAGAATTTCTGTTGGTGCCATAATAGCTGCTTGATATCCAGATTTTATAACTCCATACAAAGTTGCGGCTGCTACAGCTGTTTTTCCACTTCCTACATCACCTTGCAACAATCTATCCATTTTATAAGGTGTATTTAAATCAGCTGCAATCTCGTCTATTACTCTCTTTTGAGCATTAGTCAGACTGAACGGAAGTTGTTGTGTAAATTCTTGAATATCATTGTTATTTATACAAATTCTGTATCTTTCATCTTCTAACCTACTGTTTATATTTTGCAACTGTAATTTCAATTGATAATTAAATAGCTCATGAAAAGCATACATTTTACGTGCTTTATCAAACTGCTCAACATCTTTTGGGAAATGGAGTGTATATAAGATTTTTTCCAGTTTCCAAATTCCTTTGAAGTTTTCAGGGACTAAATCTAAAATAACATTTTCTTCATCAATCATATTAAATGATTCTTCTACAAGCTTTATAAATCTTTTTTGAGTTATTCCTTGTTTTAAATGATAAAACACTTCTATTTTATCATTATTTACCGCTTTTTCTTCTTTTCCGAAAGAAATGCTAGAAGCAGTTATCGTATTATTAGCTTTGTTATAGATTCCCTTTACTACGATATCTCGGCCTTCTAAAAGATTCTTTTTAAGATAATGTTGATTAAAAAACACTATTTTTATACTTCCTGTTGGGGTAGATAATGAAAAGAATGAACGACTTCGTTTATTTCCATAAAACTGTGTACTAACACGTGTTTCTACTTTCCCTGTTGCAACTACTTTTTCATTATCTTTAGCAGACATAGAAAAATCAGTAGAACTAGACACTCTGTAAGGAATATTATACAATACATCACGAATAGTATATATCTCTAATTCGTTCAATGTTTGTAGATATTTTTTTCCTACGCCTTTTATAGTTTCTACTGATTTTTCCAATATATTAATCATTACCGAATAATAAACTCCTATATTTTTCTCCAGTTTTTGTAATTGCCAAGCCACCTCTGGCAGTTTCCTTTAGTGTTGTCGACATTTCTAAACCAATCTTATACATGGCTTCTAATACTTCATCTGCAGGTATACGACTCTTAATACCTGCAAGTGCCATGTCTGCTGCCATCATTGCTATAGATGCTCCTGCAGCATTACGTTTTACACAGGGAACTTCAACTAATCCTGCTACAGGATCACAAACAAGACCTAACATATTTTTTAAAGCAATTGCAAAAGCATGCGCACTCGTTTCTGCATCACCACCCATAGCCTCTACTATCGCGGCTGCAGCCATTGCACTAGCTGAACCTATTTCAGCTTGACATCCACCTTCTGCTCCCGAACAAGATGCATTATTGGCTACAACAAAACCAAAAGCCCCTGCTGTAAATAACATTCTGAGTTGTGTTTCTTCATCTATATTAAACTTTTGTTTTAATGCATGAACGCATCCAGGTAAGACTCCTGCTGAACCTGCTGTAGGTGTTGCGCAAATTAATCCTAGTGAAGCATTAACTTCATTAGTTGCTATAGCTGCTGCAACTCCTGTCAAAAAATCACCACCAGTAATTGATTGGCCACTTTCTATATAATTTTGTAATTTTTTAGCATCTCCTCCGGTAAGTCCTGTCTTTGAACTTACCCCTGCTAGCCCCTCTTCTACGGCTTGCATCATTACTGATAAGTTGCGTTTCATTAATTTTTCCACAGCAGAACGACTAACTCCATTCAACTCCACTTCTTGTTCAATCATAAGCTCCGAAACAGGTTTCTTTTCATGTTTTGATTTTTCTACTATATCTTCTAAACTTATAAACATAGCGTTTCCCCTATAATCTATCTGCGAATTTTACTTCATTAACATATTCTAAATTAGCTATTCTCTCTATTTGTTTAGTACTAATTTCTTCCAAAACTTCCACTACTAGTAAATTTACTCCTTCTAATATTGAATCAGAAAAATTATCACTTACTTTATTATCTCCAAATATATTATTTATTTCTGAAAGTAAATGTATTTTATTTTTTTCACTAAACTTGTAAAAAACAAAGTAACTAGGAAAGTCTCCAGAGAGATTTACGTCAAATCCTAATAATTCGAAAATAACCATTTTCCCTCCACCGATTGATTTTCCTATTAAATCCAGACTATGTCTACCTGCCTCTACTTCAAGTTTGGCGGTATTTGGATGAATATGCTCAACTTCACTTTCTATAAATTCGAAATCTATTCCTGCTTCTTTAGCGTCTTCTAAACTAGTTCTAATGCGCTTATCTGAGGTATTGTATCCTAACAATCCCCCTATTAACGCTATATCTGTTCCATGTCCTTTATATGTCTCTTTAAATGAGCCATATAATGTTATTTTTATTTTTTCAGGCTGATGTCCAAATATATATCTGGTAAATAATCCTATTCTTACAGCTCCAGCTGTATGTGAACTCGACGGACCTACCATTATTGGTCCTATAATATCAAACACACTTCTATATTTCATATTTACACCTCCAATATTGTAGGTAATATTACAGGTTTTCTCCCAATCTCTTGTTCTAAAAATTCTCCTAATTTTTCTACTATTTGATGGCGTATTTGATACACTCCAACTTCTTCATCGGAAAGTATATTTAAAACTGTATCTTTTACAACGCCTTTACATGCTCCAAACAATTCCATAGATTCATTTATATTAACAAATCCTCTGCTAATTATATCCGGATTATTAAGTAATTTTTTATTTTTAAAATCTAGTGCAACTGATACGACAATTACACCTTCTTCTGATAGTTCTTTTCTATCTTTTATAACAACGCTTCCTATATCTCCAATTCCAAGACCATCTACGTACACATCAGATGCCTCAAATTTTCCTGCAATACGAGCGCTGTCACTTGTTAAGGCTAGCACCTCACCATTTTCCATAATAAATGAATTTTCTAATGGAATATCGCATTCAGCAGCTGTTTGAGCATGAATAACTTGCATACGATATTCACCATGAATAGGCATAAAATACTTAGGTTTAATTAATCTAAACATTAATTTTTGTTCTTCTTTTGATCCATGTCCAGAAGTATGGACATTATTGACGCTAGATGTAATTACATTAGCACCTAGTTTTGACAATAAATCTATATTCTTATTAATTGATAATGTATTACCTGGAATAGCTGAACTTGCAAAAATTACCGTATCTGTCGGCATAATAGTTATCTTTTTATGCGTACCGTTAGCAATTCTACTAAGCGCAGCAAGCTCTTCACCTTGAGTCCCTGTACACAAAATAAGAAGTTTGTTTGGGTCTACTTGGTTTAAATATTTGCTATTAACAAATGTATCTTTTGGTGCTTTGATGTAACCTAACTCTGTACCTATTTTGATAGCTTTCTCCATTGAGCGACCAAAAACAACGATTTTTCTTCCGTGCTCTATACATGCTTCAACTACTTGTTTTACACGATAAACGTTAGAAGCAAATGTAGCAAATATTACACGATGTTTTTCTTTACGAAGTATATTAGAAATTGTTTTCCCTACTTCTTTCTCACTTTGGGTAAACTCTCCTCGTTCTGAGTTAGTTGAGTCTGAAAGTAAACATAATACACCTTCATCACCGATTGCTGCCATTTTGTGAAGATTTGTTCCTTGCCCTACTGGCGTAAAGTCAAATTTAAAATCTCCTGTATGAACGATATTTCCTTGTGGTGTATTAACTATAACTCCGAAAGAATCTGGAATAGAGTGCGTTGTATTATGAAATGACACTTTTAAATATTTAAACTCTAAAATAGTATCTTCATCAATAACATTTAATTCTGCTCTTGCCAATAAATTATGTTCTTCTAATTTTGATCTTATTAATCCAATAGCAAGAGGTCCTCCATAAATAGGTAGACTCACTTTTCTTAGTAAAAATGGTAAGCCGCCTATATGATCTTCGTGACCATGAGTTATTACTAAAGCTTTTATTTTATCTATGTTTTTTTCAATATATGAGTAATCAGGAATTACATAATCGATTCCTAAAATATTATCTCCAGGAAACTTCACTCCCGCATCGATAATAATTATTTCATCACGATATTGAATAGCGTAAGTGTTTTTCCCTATTTCGCCTAGTCCACCAATAGCAGCTACACCTACTTCATTTTTTTTAATGATTTTATCCATTAACTTTCTCCACTTTAAAATCTTCCGCTTGTTTTTCAAATTCTAAATAAGCATCGCTTAATTCTTGAACAAGCTCTATGTTGTAATTTCTGTCATCCAAGTATTTTCTAACTGCAGGAACTCCATCAGCTTCTACAAATAATACTTGCGTATTCTCCCTTACTGGAATTTCTTTTGAATTTTCTTGGTAAAATACTTTAAATACTGGCATTAATTCTCTCCTATCATTTCTTTTAATATACTTAATGTATAATCTATTTCTTTTTTAGTTGTGTTTATGTTTATAAACGAAAATTGAATTATATTTCTTTCTGCTAAGTATGAGCTCTTATAATGAATAAATACATTATTTATCGCAAGTGAAGCCCCTATATTAAGCGAAGAAATACTTTCAGGAAGTTCTACCGTTATTATAACAGGTGATACTTCATTTTTCTTAATTTTCATAATCGGAAGGCCTAAAGCTTCTAACCCTTCTTTCATATAAGCATACTTACTTTGAACTTTTTCATATCTTTCATCAGTTTCAAATGCATCTAAAGCTGTGTTTAAAGCTTCCATTAAAATTGATGGTTGTGTAAATGGTATAGAAACCATCTTATTCGCATAATGCAAGTCTAAGTATAATGGTGTATTCTCCAACGGTACCAATTCACAATTCGATCCAACCACTGCAAGACCTGCAACAGAACAAAATGCTTTTCCTGATGAACATGCAACATAATCTACATTTCTATAACTGTACTTGATCGCTCCAACCGCTGATACAGCATCAACAGCTAAAACCTTATTATGTTTTTCTTTTACAATTTCTGTTATTTTATCTAAATCATTTAAAATTCCAACACTAGTTTCATTATGAACTAAATAGACAAAGTCATAATTGTCCTCAGATAACTTTCTATCTAATAATTCTAAATCAAAACTCTTTCCAAAACCTACACTATAATCATCTATATTTAGACCATGGCGCTTGCTTTCACGTATTAGTCTATTTCCAAACTCACCATTTGCAAGAACTAATCCATTACTAAGCCCACGTCCCTTTAACTGAGCCATAATAGCTTCATTAGCTAAAGTAGCTGAACCATGAAGTATAGTTGCACACTTAACATCAAGAATTCTTTCTAATTTGGCCAAAGTATCTTTTGTCAATGTAACAAACTCATTACTTCTATGTGAATACAGTTTTTTTGATAATTTACCAACCACATCATCCGATAAATCTACTGGACCAGGTAAAAAATTGATACGTTGAGCTGCTGCAAGTCTATTAATAATTTTATTTTCAGCAGTCAAATCTAAATACATCGGCATATATTCTGCATCTTTAGTACCTACATTTTCATGGAACTGAACAAAACCTATATGTTTGTATAATTTTTCTTGTCTCACTGTTCCCGAAATAAAGACGATATCATAAGAGTTTTGAATAATATAATTAAATGTTCTTTGAATTAATTCTGTAAAGACCTTTGTTTTTCTATATTGATGTTTTATTGACAATAATCGAATCTCTACGGGTTTTCTATATTCCCCTTTGTAATATGTATCTATATTATTCAACTTATCATCTAAAGAAAATGGACGTGTATCAGATAGCGAAATCATTCCAATTACTTCATTCTCTTTTTTTGCTATTATATATATGTTTTTATCATGAAATTTATCTTTTAATTTTTTAGTTTCATTTTTTTTGTGCTGAGGAATTTCATCAACAAATGTTTCATAATTTAACTTGAAAATTTGTTCATATTCTTCTTGTGTATTTGCTATTTTATATATCATAATTTTTCCTCATTACTTTATTGGTTAAATTTTCCCTACACTATATCTTACCATATTTATGACTATTTTTCAATTAGGCGTGCTAGAAAACTTGATAATTATTGTCCAAACTGAATCCCACTTTATAGCTATTTGTTTTTATGATGAAAAATAAAAAAACCCAACAAAAAGTTGAGTTTTTTTCTCTTTAAAATTAAAGTATACGTTGATTTTTTAGAGCTGTTATAACGTCTGTTAATTCATAGATAGCTTTTGCTTCGATGATTTTTTTCAATTTAGCAGCTTTAAATCCTTTAGATTTTTTACCACCCATAACATCTGCAATACCATCTTTATGTCCTAGAGAACATACAACACCACGGTTGATATATTTGAAGTCTCCAACTGGTTTTCCACTAATACGAGCACCTACATAAGCTCCCATTTGGTTAGCAATTTGTGCTGTAGTTGGATATGGTCTTTCTTGACCTGTTTCGATAAACGCTGCACAGTCACCTACTATATAAATGTCTTCCATTCCAGGAACAGTTAATTGTTGAGTTGTTACTAAACGACCACGTTTTGATAATTCTGGGAAAGTTTCATCCATAAGTTTATTACCACGAACTCCAGCAGTCCATACTAATGTACTAGCTTTTAGTTCTTTTCTTTCTCCATCAACTTCAATAATAAAGCTGTCTGCAGTTGCACCTTTAATTCCAGCACCTAAAATAATTTCAATTCCATTATCTTCTAAGTATTTTCTAGCATAATCGCTATATTCTTTAGTAAACATTGGAAGTAATGTTGGAGCTGCATCTAATCCATAGATTTTAACTAATTTTTCATCAATTCCATATTTAGAACATAATTCTTTTTTACGGTGTACCAATTCACCTAAAAACTCCATACCAGCAAGACCTGTTCCACCTACGATAACAGAGATATCTTTAACATCTTTTTCTTCACTAGTAGCATATTTTCTGAAGTTATCTTCTAGTGTAGCTGCAATTTTTTCTGCTGCTAATACGTCTGCTATTGGCATAGCATTTTCTGCCATTCCCTCAATACCAAATGTTTCAGGTTGGAATCCTAATCCAATTACTAATACATCATAATCAATTTCATGTTTTTTAGTTAATACTAATTTTTTCTCAGTATCAATTTTAATAACTTCATCTTGTACAAAACTAACTCCTGGTGTAACTACATCTTTAATATCGATACAAATGTCTCTTGATGGAATGTTTCCAGCGGAAACTTCGTGTAAGTTAACAGTATCATAGTGATATGAATTTTTATTAACTAATGTCACTTTTACCTCTCCAGCTTTAACAGCTTTTTTTAATCCTTTTAATGTTGTTAGTCCTGCATAACCAGCACCTAAAATTACTACATTTTTCATAGTATACTTTCTCCTTTTAATTATTTGTTATTAGCAGCAGCAACCACTTCCGCAGCAACCGCCTTCTTCATCATCATATATTTCTATCATGTTAGGATTGTGAAGTGTGAATTCACTTCCAAATTCATCCTGTACATAGTCAATTTCAAGACCTTTAAGAAGCAGTTCGTCTTCTTCATTTACAAGAACTTTTAATTCTCCAAAGTTATAGACTTTATCTCCTTCTTCCACTTCATCTTTTATATCAATAGCATAGTGCATTTGAGTACCTTCTAAAGCAATAGCTATTTTCAGATAACTATCACGTTTATCAGCATCAAACAACAACTCTTGAAATTTCTCTACAGCTATATCTGTTACTAAGATTAGTTGCTCTCCTGTATTTGTCATAGAATTTTCCCTCTTTATTTTTATTTTCTATATATTATTATAAACGTTTTTATAAGAAAATAATAGTAACTTGCTTACTTTTTATTAATTTATTTAATATGTTGATTTTTTAAAACTTTACAAGTATAATTAGGTGGAGAGAGGTGTTTATATTTTGGATAAAAAATATTATGATACAGTGGATAAAATTAAGTTAGAATTAGAAAAAATTCGTCCTAAATTAATAGCTGATGGTGGAAATATTGAATTTATTAATTATAAAGATGGTATTTTAAAAATAAGATTTTTAGGGGAGTGTGCGCATTGTGAACTTTCGCATATCACTTTGAAATTTGCTATTGAAAAAACCATAAAAGAAAAAATACCAGAAGTGAATAAAGTTATCGAAGTCAAGATGAGTGTTGTTTAATTTCTCATCTTTTTTATTTTGATGTTTATTTTTCACATAAAAAAAAGCAGGATAAACTACCCTGCTTTTTCAGACGTCCCAGAAGGGATTCGAACCCCTGACCGACGGCTTAGAAGGCCGTTGCTCT
>ERZ773008.1306-NODE-1306-length-17741-cov-9.543255_pt1 | contig 17741 bp, 18 predicted proteins | sample MGYA00580664_ERZ773008 | MGnify/ENA primary metagenome ERZ773008 (study PRJEB29015, sample SAMEA2738016) | human oral metagenome | biome: human oral; feature: human-associated habitat; material: dental | place: China | collected 2048 ... | reverse complement strand
GTCCGATGGCAATAGCGTCTGCTGGTACATCCTTAGTAATGGTTGAGCCTGCACCGACAAGAGAATTGTCTCCAAGCTCCACTGGCGCAATAATGGTCGAATTAGAACCTACAAAAACATTATTTCCAATGACTGTCTTAAATTTATGCTGTCCATCATAATTCACTGTAATCGTTCCAGCACCAAAATTAACATTCGCTCCCACTTCAGAATTTCCAATATAGGTCAAGTGTCCAGCTTTGGTATTTTCACCGATAGAAGAGCCTTTCACTTCAACGAAATTTCCTACATGTACATTTTTAGCAAGATGTGAATTTGGACGGACATGAGCGTAAGGTCCTACCGTTACACCATCTGCAACTGTAGACTCCTCAATTATCGAATTTGTAATCACAGTTTGTTCTCCGATAATAGAGTCAACGATATACGTACCGTTTGTTAAAATGCTGCCTGCACCAATTTTCGTTTTTCCTTTCAAGGTAACATTGGCTTCAATTTGGACTTCTGGTTCAATTTCTACATCTACATCAATATAAGTCCCTTCTGGATTAACAAAACTAACACCATTTAGCATGTGAGCTTGATTGATGCGCCGATGCATAATGCCTTCTGCTGTTGCCAACGCTATACGGTCATTAACTCCCAGACTTTCATCAAAATCTTTCAGAGTATAAGCGCCGACTTTTTCACCATTTTCACGGAAAATACTGATTACATCTGTGATGTAGTATTCTCCTTGCGCATTATTGGTGTTGATATTTTTCAATGCTTCAAAGAGACGAGCATTATCAAAAACGTAAGTTCCTGTATTGATTTCCTTGATTTGTTTTTCAAAATCCGAAGCATCTTTTTGCTCCACAATTTTGAGTACTTCTTCATGCTGATTACGGACAATCCGACCATAACCAAATGGATTTTCCGCTTCTGCTGTCAAAATCGTTGCAACATTCTTGTGATTGATATGAAAGTCAATCAGATTTTTCAGGCTTTCTCCTGTAATTAAAGGAGTGTCTCCTGCAATCACCAATGTTTGTCCTGCCAGTCCTTTCAGTGCAGGCTCTGCCATCATAACTGCATGACCAGTTCCCAACTGCTCGGTCTGACGGACAAATTCTGTCTGACCTGCCAATACTTGCTCAACCATTTCTGCTTTGTGCCCAATCACCGTCACAGTCTTTCTTGGTGCAATGGCAGTAACACTTCTAAACACATGTTCTAACATGGAAATTCCAGCAACTTTGTGGAGCACTTTTGGTAGATCTGATTTCATACGAGTGCCTTTTCCAGCTGCTAAAATAATTGCATAATTTGTCATAATAGTTCCTTTTATCAAAGTAAATTTACTTTATTATATCACTTTTTGTATCATTTGTTAAGATTCTCTCTGTAATGCTTTAATTTACATCTTTTATAGCGGATAAACCTTGTGAAATTCTTCTAAGACAACACCGCTTTCTTGCGAAAATTCCAAACCGGCTTCTGCTAGCCATGCTGTAAAGAGTTCCTGATGGACTTGCTGCCAATAAGTCAATGATTTGTCTCCCTCTCCTTCCTTGAAAGCATGGTCTGCTGAGACTTGACAAAAAGGCACTACAGAGACTTTAGTAATTTTAATGATACAGACGGCCCTGCCCTGACTGTCTAATATGACATCAAAGGTTCCTGCTTGCGGCAAGGGTTCATTTTCAATCTTATAAAGTTCATAAGCCGAAGCTCTCGCTGTCTTCTCTCCACGCAGCACCAAATCAGCTAGCTGGTCTGGTTCTACACCAAATGCCCAAGCATTGATTTCATCACCGATTGCAGGATTAAGAGTTTTGTATTCATTCCATAATTATTCTGGAGTCATGAGTCTCTCCTCTCATTTAAACTTTCCTTGATGATTCAGGTACAACATATTTCTCATATAATTCACTAAAGATGCTGAGATTTCTTGCCTGGAGCATATTCTCTCAATGACTTCTGTTTGTCTTTTGCTTATATCTAATACATCATAATCACTATTAACAAAAGCATGTAGCTGCATTTTATCAATAAAATACTTAAAATCATTGTGAAATTGATTTAGCCAAATCGGTGTTGTTTCATGTTGATAGGCGGGTGTCATTGGGGTTTCTTGCCCTTGAAAATAACATTTCAAATCAAACAACAGACAATCTATTCTATCTAAATATTTGGTATAGCGATACGTGTTAATCGTTGGTGCTTTATGCTTAGGCCATAAAAAATGAAGATTCAAGTTTAAACGTACACACTCATAATCTTGTCGCCAATATTCATATTTCTTATGATGAAAATCAATAATCTGCTTTCTACCACAAATCACATCTGCTGATAAACGGACTTTTGTTCCTTCAATTTCTTCCAGCAAGTAATATTTTTTTGCAGATAATTTAAATTTATCACCTAATTGCTGATATAAGCTAAAATCACAAGAATCTGGATCCTCACACAAATTCTCAAAAATACAAGAAATATAATTTGGATCTGTTTTTTCCAAAATTGGTAAAAATCGCTCTTATAAAATGCATCACAGCGCCTTAAATTGTCTTTATAAACGTCCATACTCCCTCACTTCAAACTCCAGCCACCATCGATTTTGAGAATTTCGCCCTGCATGGGCTGAGCTTTTCCTGAAGCGAGAAATAGAGTCAACTCAGCTACTTCCTCTGGTTCTATCCAACGCTTAATAGGGGTTTCATTTGCCACCCAATCTGCTAAGCCACCTGGTTCAAAATCTGCCGCAGTCATCTTGGTTTTGACTGCTCCTGGTGCAATTCCAAAAATCTGAATTCCTGCTTCAGCATAATCAAGTGCTAATTGCTTGGTAAATCCTGCTAAAGCATGCTTAGAAGAGGTATAAGCATGACCGCCACCACCAGCTAAACTCGATGCGATAGAGCACATATTGATAATGATGCCTGAGTTTTTCTTCAACATCTGTGTCAGATAATAACGAGTTAATTCTACTGGTGTCACATAGTTAATCTCGAAAATTTCTTGGATTTCTTGAGTAGTTTGCTCCAGTAAAGGTTTATAATCATCTAGTACTCCAGCTGTATTGCAGAGGACATCTACCTGCGGACACCAGTTAAAAACTGGCTGAAGCGCCAGCGTTAAATCTTGTTGAAGAAAACGAAAATCTCCTGTCAGGTTTGGTTCTTTAGACCGGTCTACACCATAGACGCGCCAGCTATTTTCCAAAAAGAGCCGTGCCTGTGCTCGTCCAATCCCTGAACTGACTCCCGTCACCAATACTGTCTTAGTCATGAACTTCCACCCAGTCATCTGCTAAGACATCACAAGGAGTCGGGCTCCACATGGAAAAGCCTTCCCCTTCGCCTGACACGTTGATAAGAAAGTACGGAGTCACATCAAGTGTCACTCCATTTTGTTCAATGCTGTCAAAAAGCTGGATGTAGTTCTCTGCCCCGCCCCAACCAGTACGAACGTATTTCTTCTTAGCTTTCAGACCTGGTAAAATTTCTTCAAATGTCATTATCTTATACCTCTTTCTTCTTTTCATATAACTAGTATAGCAAAATATGATGTCCTACGCTGTTTTTTCCTTGCCTTTTGCTGCTACTTTTGCTAGACTAGCAAGAGTAAATGAATTTTGAGTAAGTATTTTTGTTTTTCATCTTTACTTTTTCTATTTTTTACACAATCTTTTAGAGAAAGGAAGTAAGATGTATGACACAAGGTACAGTAAAATGGTTCAATGCTGAAAAAGGCTATGGTTTTATTTCACAGGACAATGGACCAGACGTTTTTGCTCACTTTTCAGCGATTCAATCTGACGGATTCAAGTCACTGAATGAAGGTGACAAAGTAATGTTTAACATTGAAGAAGGTCAGCGCGGTCTTCAAGCAGTCAATATTACGACATTAGCATAAAACAAGACAAGACTGGAAAACCCAGTCTTTTTATTGTTTTAAAATGACGTTATAATGTCAAGCTCACTTTTTACCATAAACAGTCAAATTTGCAAAGATAATGAAATGTGTAGGAACATCTACTTAGTGCCTCCGCTTTTTCATTTCACTTTTTACCTATTTTTGCTTTCAGAAAACGGATGAACTCTTCATTGGTTCCATTCGTTATAATAGCATTCATCACTATCTTTCTTTGCAACAATTTAGTGAAAGTATCAGTTGGAAGTTGTTCTACTAATTCTTCCCAACTTCGTTTCGTCAACTGATTCAGGTCCTTTAAGCCACTTGCTTCCAACCGTTTTCTTTCCGCTTCATTTTCAGGATAACCCATACCAAACTCACCATCAAATAATTTATCCAATGTATATTGCAGGTTCAATTCTCCTTGCCAACCAAAATTTAACCCTAATGGCAGGGAAGCAACATTTCCTCCATTGATTCGTCCAAAGAGGAAAGCATCTTGTGGGGTCTCTATATAGCCACACAAAAGACCTGGTAAACTATTACAGGCAAGCATCATACCTTGACCTGAAGAACAACCTGTTACAACAAAATCCACTGCTCCACTTTCTATTAAGAGACTAATCATCATCGCTATCTCAACATAAGAATACTGCTCGTTCTCCTCCTCAAAAATACCAAAATTTAGCACTTCGTCAGACGATTGGACTGCTTTTTTTACAGATTCAAATAGCAGCGAATTCATATTTCTTCGAGTGGTTCCTTGGATAACCGCAACTCTCATTTCAACTCCTTTTCCATTTTGACAAAAAGGTAACTATCGCCATTGCTTTCCTGAGGCTGCCGCCCAATCACGTTGAAACCACAATGAAGATAGAGCTTTTGAGCTCTTTGATTAAAATCTGCAACTGAGAGAGTTAGGCTTTTTACTGAGATATTTTCTTCGATAAACTGCAGAATGGTTTGTAAAAACTCTTCCCCTTGACCTTTACCACAATACTCTGGCTTCATCCCTAAACCTAGCTCTTGCTTGTCTTTGCCAACTGGGAAAAGACAGAAAAAACCATACAATTCATCATTTTTGAGAATTTGATAATAGTGATTACCACGCGCTTCAGGAGATAAAATTTCTTCATAATCCTCAGGATCTGCTTGCATATCATAAAAGCTATAAATTCCTTCATAATGCCAATTATTAGCAATTTCTTCTGCATTACTTTGCCTTAATGGTTCAATCTCCATAGATGTCCTTTCTCAAAATTCCCAATAAAAACGTCTCTGATCAGCTTTTTCCTCACAATCCAATTTTCGATAAAACTCATGAGCCTTCATTCGTGAAATACCAGAGTTTATTCGAATACCTGTGTAACCAGCTGCCACGCCCTCTTCACGAATGGCCTGCATCAAAGCTTTGCCATATCCCTGACCTTGAAAATCTTTGTCAACTGCTAGTGCCAACAGGTTGAGTAAAGGCGGAAAATAGAGGCAATCATAGTTAACTGCATGGGCATAGCCAATCACTTGTCCAGCTTGGTTTTTGGCTACTAAAATAATCTGTCCTGGCTGCTGCAAAACTCGTGCTAATTGAGCTTTCGTTGCTCCAATATCATAATTGTAACCCAAGATCTCCAAGTTGATTTTTTGGATAGCTGCTGCATCTGACAATTTTGCATGACAAATCATCAAAACACCTCATTTCTGCTTCTATTATATCAAAAAACAGCCTAGCTGGCTGTCTGGATTAAAACTCATCAATTGATTTCCGAATGGTGATAGCCATAGATAAAATAGATTATCGTTCCGACTAGTAAAGCAAGCCCAAATGCTAGCCAAGTGTCAGAGCCATATTGGCTCATGAAAGACAGGCAGATAATAATCGATAGGATAGGCGTCAAAGGTACCAAAGGAGTTTTAAATTCCCCTGCTTGAGGAAGCCCTTTGTCCTTTCGAAGCTTCAAAATAGCAACTGCTAACAACATCAAATAAGCCAATGTACAGATATTCAAAAAGGAGGCAATACTTGCTAAAGGAAACATCCCCGCACAAACTGCTGCAGCTATTCCCACCAAAATCGTAGCATTTTTCGGAACTCGGCTAGTAGCAGTTAATTTTCTAAAGGACTTTGGCAGCAAACCATCACGCGCAATGCTATAAATCATACGCGACAGAGCATAGGTCATGGAAATGCAGACAGTAATCAACGTCAAAATAGCCACCACTGACACATAATTAGCCGCCCAGCTAAGCCCCACACTACGAAGGGCGAAAGCGACTGCATCGGCTACATCTAACTGGCTGTAGTGAACAATCCCTGTCAAAACCAATGTCACTAATATATAAAGAACTGTTACAATGGATAGAGACAACACAATCCCTCGTGGAACATTTTTTTGTGGCTCCTTTATCTCGTCCACCGCCATAGATATGGACTCAAAACCCAAAAAGGCAAAGAACATCAGAGAAGCACCAGCCATAATACCAACTTCACCACCATACAGTTTACCAAACCCAAATGGAGCAAAATGAGACCAATTTTCAGGCTTAATAAAGAAGATTCCTGCCAGAATAAAAAGAGCAAGTGCGGAGAACTTCAAGACAACCAAAGCAGAATTAAACCGCAAAGCTGCTCTAGAATTTAACAGCACCACACCAGTTACAAATACCAAAACCAGTATCGGCAGTAAATCTATATAAGTCCCCGCCTGCGGATTAAAGGTTCCATTGAGCATCTTGGGCATACTCAAACCAAATCCATTCAGCAAACCTTTCAAATAGGATGCCCAACCAGATGCCACGCTAGATACAGCTGTCATAAATTCCATAATGGTCAGCCAGCCTACTATCCAAGCTGGAAACTCACCAAGAACAGCATAAAGATAACTATAAGCACCCCCATTTGCAGGAATTCTTGACGCAAATTCTGCATAAAAGAAAGCAGACATACTCACGCAAAGAGCAGAAATAATAATCGAAACAACTAAAGCAGGACCAGCTAATGTGGCAGCTGCCGTTCCAGTAATCGTAAAAATCCCCGTTCCTACCATAGCGCCAATTCCCAACAAAATCAAATCCAACAATCGTAAATGACGCCGCATGCTAGTCCGATCTCGACTAACATCTTTTTTTCTAAATATACCCATCCCAAACTCCAATTTCCTAGATTGAATTATTCTACCATAAAAGCAACTAAAAAGGAATCCGACAGACTATTTTTTATGAAGGAAATTAAAACAAGAGTAAGATTTAACTTACTCCTGTTTTAATTACTATGTCAATAACATTTTTCATTATGCTTATCACTAATCTCCAACTTACATCGACACAATCTTTCGATAACTGCGTGATGTGACAAGAAATACTAAAATATACACAATGAAGAAGACAACACAGACACCGAGCGTTACTTCGAGCATCAAAGTGGCATTCAGTACTCCGAGCACTTTCAGCATGAGGCTCAGCATGTGATAAGCAAAAGCCAGATGCACGAAAGCAAAGGCAAGTGGCAAAAAGAAGACAGTCAGCACTTGCTTGCGAATCGTTTGATAAGTTTGTTTTTCGTCCAGACCAACCTTTTGCAAAATGACAAAACGCTCACGATCTTCAAAGCCTTCTGAAATTTGTTTGTAGTAAATAATCAAAACAGTCCCCAACATAAAGACAATTGAAAGGAAAATACCAATAAAGAAAATACCACCTAACATACTCATGATTTCTTGATTAGAAATTGCTTTTGTATTTCCATAAACACCTGCTGGATCTGGCAAAGTCTGATTAAAGCTCCGTAATTTCTTTTGATAAATTTTATCCAGCTTTGCTTTAGTTTTATCAGAAGCTTCGATATTCAAGCCACCATATAATTCTGGATTAATATTCCATTTATCCTTTTCTATAGCCTCTAATCGTTCAGGATGATTGACAACCATAAAAAGTGACTGAGGGATAATGATATTATACTGATCTTGAATATTACCAACGACAAAATCATTCTTCAAGATTCTTTTAACAGTTAACGTCTGACCAGCTAGTTTGAGCGGCTGACTTTGTAAAATGTTCATTCCCTTTGCAAAAACTGCTGTCTCATTATCTTTTAAATGCAATGTTTTGCCAGTCATTTTCTGATAATCATCAGCTGAAAACAGCAGAATGTAAGCCTGTGGTGAAAATTGTTGTTCACCCTTAGCATAAATATCAAATTGTTTTCCCTTCTGAGACTTGATTCCCATGGAATAATACTGGTAAGCCTGCCGCTTAGTAACATGGAGTTTATTTTCATGAGCAAATTCAGTCAAGACCTGTTCTAGTTGCTTAGCATGAGCACCCTTTCCTCGTACGGAAAAATCATTCGGAAATAAGACTTTTTGCAAATATTGGCTGCCCGCATAGACATTAATCCCTCCAGACAAAGTCACCAAAACCATCGTTGAAAGAATCGAAATCGTTGCCAGTCCAACCGCATTTTTCTTCATCCGAAAAATCAGATTGGACACAGAAATTAAGTTATTAGGTTGATAATAATAACCTTTGTTCTTTTTTAGTAACTGTAAAAACACTGTAACACCCGCATTAAACAGCAGATAAGTTGCTAAGATAACAAAGAGAACCGCTACAAAAAAGATAAAGATAGCTGCCAAAGGATTTTTCACATTTAAGGCCAAATAGTATCCGCACGCAAGAGAGGCAAGACCAGCAATGGTTTGCAACCATAAAAATCGGCCTTTTTTCTCACCGCTACTCTTTTCCTTCGCCAACTGCAAGGCATTGAAACGCATAATACGAAAGCCGTTGATAACCACTAAGCCCGCAAAGATACAGGCATAGGTTGCTACAACAAAAATTAGAACAGGCAATTGGAAAGTGGAAACCAAGACAACTTTTAACCCCATCAATTTCAGGAGGAAAGCGTAAATTAAATTATCAAAAACAACACCAAGACTAATTCCAATAGTAACAGTTGTTATCCCTAAAATGAATAACTCAATAAACGTCATGATAAAGAGATGGCGTTTGTTTAGACCCAGCATCCCGTAAAGTCCTAACTCTTTGGAGCGATTTTTCATGACAAAGCTATTAGCATAAAAAACGATAATTGCCGCAGCAATTGTCACAATAATCACACCAAGAGCTAAGACAAACACAATGGAGTCTGCTCCTTGCAATTGTTGCAAATGAGGATTAAAGGCTAAAGAACTAAAAATATAGGAAATCGCTACCGCTAAGCAAGTGGCTAAAGCGAATGGATAATAAAGTTTGCGATTTTTTATCAGATTAGAAATCGCTAATTTTCCGGTTAATCTAAACACCTTACCCCACCTCGCTTGCCATGACCGTTAAGGTATCAGAAATCTCTTGGAACATCTGCCGCTCCGTCTTGTCACCTCGGAAAATCTGATTGTACAAAATCCCATCTTTGATGAAGAGCACACGTTTGGCGCGACTTGCCGCCGCTGTCGAATGCGTTACCATGAGAATGGTTTGTCCGCGGTCATTGATGTCATCAAACACATCTAAAAGCGCCGCAGAGGATTTTGAATCTAACGCTCCAGTTGGCTCGTCCGCTAATAAAATCTCCGGCTCAGTAATAATCGCTCGTGCCACTGCCACCCGTTGCTTTTGACCACCTGAAATCTCATAAGGAAATTTCTCCTGTAAGTTGTTAATTCCTAGTTCATTGCAAGTTACCACCAACTTTTTCATCATTTCAGAAATCGGACGGCGCGATAAGACCAAAGGCAGTAAAATATTGTCTTTCACAGACAAGGTGTCTAACAGATTGAAATCTTGAAAGACAAAGCCGAGTTTTTCCCTGCGAAAACTAGAAGCCTGATTGTTTTTAATCGTTGCGGTATCGGTGCCATTAAGAAAGACGCGTCCTTCGGTTGGCTTATCCAGCATGGCAAGGATATTCAAGAGGGTGGATTTCCCAGAACCGGATTCCCCCATAATGGCGACGTAATCGCCTTTTTCCACTGTGAAATGAATGTCTTTCAGCGCTTCGACTTGATTACCTTGAAAGCGCGTTTTATAAATCTTTTTAACATATTGAACATCTAATAATGTCATCGTTTTTCTCCTATCTATTTTAAAATCCTAAGTAGAGAGTTTGAACAGATTGACGAACTGCATAGCCAAATTCTGCTCGTTTAATTTCTTTCAAACTAGGCTGACCTTGTAAAGTTTTGTTTTTGAATCGTTTTTTCAAGTGTCTCATCTTCTGCTCCTTCTTCTTTCTGATAAGTTGATTGTAAGATATCTTGTGGTGTTCATCCATAACTTAATCTTTCATTTATTGCTTTTATCTTACATTTTTGTAAGATTCATTTTTGCACTAGATAAGCAATCAGAGCAATCGACCAGAGATGAGCAGGGTAAAATACATAAAAGAAATATTTACTCCACTTAGTCACAGGACCGCGCTCACCATTATAGAGCGAAATGAATGGCAGCACTGTAATAAAGAGCCAATCCGAATTATAAAGCATCATTGAGAGGGTTGTAACCCATGTCGGATAAATCTGAATGCTCATACAAAATAGGGCAAGCGCTAAAATACCATACAGCAGATTTCGTAAGTTTTTCTTCTCTCGACACGTGTAAGTAATCAGCATAAAGGGAATCAAGGGCAGACCACCTTCCGTTATGAAACTAGCTGCCAGCAAAACAAGAATCCCCAGAAGAAAACGAATAGAATTTTCTTTCATTCGATAAGTATGATTACTCTTGGAAATGCCGAAAAAAAGATTGAGCACAAGCACACCACATGCCAAGGTTAAGAAAATATTATTGTTGAGCTGAACGCTTTTTGCCTGGAAAAGAAAATTGATAACTGTATTTCCTATAAACATAATAGCAGCCCAAGAAAAGAGACGGAAATTGTAAAGCAAACGGCTGCGAGTATAGATAAAACCTTCCACTGCTGCAAAAGCAAACCAAGCCGCAACACAGCGTGTCAAAGCATGAAAAATACCAGCCCATTCCCCCGATAACAAACCTGGTATTTTATCCAGATGATCAAAGACCATGAGAAAAGCCATTAACAATTTTAGCTGAAAAGCATTTAAACCTTTTGTTTTCATTTTAGTTTCTCCTAAATATGAACTTATTTTCTAACTCTATGATACAAAAAAAAGAAAGGTTGCCACCATAACATAACCTTTCATTTGTATCGGTTTTTCTTACAATTTTGTAAGATTGTTTGCTTATTCAAACAGCAGTTTCTGCTCTTTAAACGTAACCATAACGGTTGTCCCTTCACCTACAACCGACTGCAAGTGCAGTTCATGTCCTAACTCGTCCGCAATCTTCTTAGACAGGTAAAGTCCTAAACCAGATGATTGCTGGGTTAAACGACCGTTATAACCAGAGAAGCCACGCTCAAACACACGCAAAATATCACTGTTTTGAATGCCCAGACCTGTATCTTTCAGATAAAGCGTATCATCTTTAAAATAAATCTCAATGCCACCTTGACTGGTATATTTCAGACTATTTGAGAGAATTTGCTCCAAAATCACCACAAACCATTTTTTGTCCGTAATAATCGTTTGTTTCAAATCATGCAAGTCCAAACTTAAGCCTTGCTGAATAAAGAAAATGGCATATTTTTTGACAACTTCCTTGACCATTTCCTCTATGTTTTCTTTCTGGACACTCAAATCATCATGAAAACTCTCCAAGCGCAAATATTGCAATACCAGATTGGTATAAGAATCGATTTTAAAAATTTCTTGCTCCAGCTGCTTTTTCAGTGTTTGCTCACCCAAATCCTGCACCAAAAGCTTACTAGCAGCAATCGGTGTTTTTATCTGATGCACCCAAAGTGTATAATAATCCAGCAAATCATTCTGCCTAACCCGCTCCTGTGCTTTTAGCTCCTTTTTTTCATCCTCTAATTTTTCTATTTTGGAAAATAGCAGAGCTTCTAAAGGTGTATCTGCTTGTCCCTCACCATATAAAGCAGCTCGTCGAAAGTTTTGATAATGCTTGACAATATCAAACACAAAACCAATCATGCTAAGCAAACACAGCATCAACATGACATAGTACAATACAGCTCGCGCATCATCATACAGTAGACTAAAAACAAATAATATCATATAAAATATCAGCAGAATAATAAAAGAAAATTGACGCGAACGCAGATAATATCTGAAAAACAACCATTTATTTTGAGAATTCATTCGTCAATCCGTACCCAATTCCTTTCTTGGTTTCAATAAAATTTTTCAGTCCAGCATCTTCTAATTTCTTGCGCAGACGGGCGATATTGACTGATAAGGTATTGTCATCAATAAAGAAATCACTGTCCCACAGTTCTTTCATGAGATCATCACGCGAAACAATACTGCCAGAATGCTCAAATAGCACACGCAGAATTTGAAATTCATTTTTCGTTAACGTAATCACTTCTCCATCATACATCATATCCATGGACTTGAGATTGAGAATAACCCCATGGTATTCCAACAAACTTTGATCTGTCCCAAATTCATACGAACGACGCAAGAGTCCTTGAACCTTAGCCAGCAAGACATTATTATCAAATGGCTTCGTCACAAAATCATCTCCGCCCATGTTAATCGCCATGACAATATCCATCGCCTGATCACGTGAAGATAAAAACATAATAGGCACTTTAGAAATCTTGCGAATTTCTTGGCACCAATGATAACCATTAAACAACGGTAGACCAATATCCATCAGGACTAGATGCGGTTCTTCCTTAACAAAAATCGTCAACACCTGCATAAAATCCTCTACAGCAATCACCTCAAATCCCCATTGTTCCAGCATTTTTTTGACTTGTTGACGAATAACGGCATCGTCTTCCACTAATAATATCTTGTGCATGCTATCCCTCTCTTCTGTTTCCTTTTTCTATTATAACAAAGACTTGATGAAATATGCTATACTAACAGTAAATCTACGAAAGAGAATGACTATGGGAAATATTTTTAACTATTTAGAAGACATACAATACGATAACATCTATGATCAGCCCTTTACAGAGCTGGATTTTTTGCTCCTAACCGAAATTACTTACTTAAACTACGATACAATCGTCACGGACAGTCTTGAACTACAAAAAGCGATCCGTTTAATTGATGTACCACAATATATGTCTGAAGTAAACTCCCTGATGAATACCAAACATCGCTTAAAGCTTTTGACACAGGCTGCTATAGTGAAGCGTTATAAAAACCTCAAACTCTTTGGGTATGTAAACGATATTGATCTTGAGATGCAAAAGCAATTTGCCGCTATGGTTTATAAAATTAACTTAGACACCTATGTCATTGCTTTTCGCGGAACAGATGATTCCATTATCGGCTGGAAAGAAGATTTCCATATGACTTATATGGAACATGTCCCTGCCCAGCAAACTGCTGTGCACTACGTTCAACAGGTTATGAAGGCATTTCCAAAATCCACCTTTATCTTGACCGGACATTCCAAAGGTGGTAATCTAGCGACTTATGCTAGCAGCCAAGTAGAGCCTGCTTTGCAAGATAGAATCAAGCAAATCTACAGTTTTGATGCTCCAGGATTAAACCATACGATTATTGAAACAGAGGGATATCAAAGCATTGCTTCAAAAATCAAACGCTACATTCCGCAGGGCTCTATCGTCGGAATGATGTTGGAAACGCCTAAACAAGCTCACATTGTTAAAAGCGTAGCCATTGGTGGAATTGCTCAACATGACACTTTCTCTTGGCAGATTGAAAATAAGCACTTTGTTTTACTTAACACGCTCAATCCAGACAGCATTCAGACAGACAAAACTCTAAAAGAATGGGTGGATGCTGTTCCAGATGACGATCTAAAAGATTTCTTTGATGTCTTTTTCGGTCTCATTTTAGACGCTCAAATTACATCTATTGATGAATTTTTCCAGCCCAACAGTATCAAGAAATTACTGACTATTGTCCAAAATGCCCAAGCCCTAACAGACCAAGAAAAAGAAATGCTGAACCGCTTAACTCGACTCCTCATTTCAATCCGTTACCAAACTTGGATTGATAACCAAAAAACTCCAAATCCAACAGCTTTTATGGCAGAAGTATGGAAAAACGTTTCTAATCTAACTTTTCAAAAACCTAAGATCTACTAAGAAAAAGACAATACTGGCAAATGTGCATGTTGCCAGTATTGTCTTTTAATATTTCTAAACCAATAGAACATTACTCTTATCTAGGCATTGTCGCTAATTTTTCTGTAAACAAATGTAATCTTAAGATTTTCCTTCACTACACTTTATTTATACTCAAAGAGTATTAAACAAATAATTCCCATAACTTGTCTCATCGCTAACCAGTTGATTAGGGAAAGGCTGAACTGTCAGTTGACTACCTATAATCTGCTATAGCTTCACATTCATCACACCAACTAATTTGACAAATTCCATCAAACCATAGCCTATTTGCAAAGTTGGGACTTCCATGTCCAAAACAATAGTGTAGCCTGTCAAAACAGATTCTTGAGCGTTGTTAAAACCCAGATCTGAACGGCGTAAATATACTCAAAGGATTAATAGATTTCCCTAGTATCAAAAGTCCTGCAGACAAATTTCTTTGAGTTAGACTCTTAGCCCTAAGCTTCATTCAGGACTTTGTATACTTTTTATAGTCCTAGTTAAAATTTCAACTATTTCCTAATTTTCTACGTTTTAAAAAAAGCAAAAATACTCATTGTTTCCTCCTTAATGAATTTCTAACTAATGTAACACAAAAAGGATAGATTTTATAGTAGACTTAAAGTAGGGTAGCTCCCATTTTCCTAAAAAATAAGAGGGTGAGCAATATTTACTGCTGTCTCTTAGTTTATCATAGACAATTAGATTGGACATAAATTTTTTACAGAAGTTAAGACAAAAGCCAGAGCTCGAACATAAAAAGCAAATGAATTCAGAGCTCTGATGAATAGAAAACTAATTCATTTACTTTTTTATATATTAGGTCGTGAAATTTAATTAAAAAGAGTTTCTAAAAAATCTTTTTATTTCAGATTCTTCTTATCTTATTGGCAATAATCTAATATGTTCGAATAATTTTTCACCATCCTCATTCAGTCCTCTCCACAAAGCAGCTTCTAACGAATTAATCCCAAGTGTCTCTTCTTCATCTGCAATTAAATCAGATATCTCAAATTTTAGCCTTTCGCTATAAGAACTGCTATCTTTTATACTACGACGAAAACTTTTTTCTTTTCTGGAATACTCTATTTTAGCTTGCTCTGCATAAAATTTTAATAATTTGGTTTGTTCAAATTGATTTTTCAATCTATTAAATTTATCATCATCCCAGGAAGATGGTTTAACTAATTCATAGCGAAAGTTAATATCTCCATCATTAAAATCAGCGTAGCATTTCATATAAGGAGCATCGTCAATTTCTTCAAAGTAATAATTAATGTAAATCTCGGTAGAATTTAATTTATCATGATTACAATCACTACAAGATGGGATTAAGTTTGCATCTGAAATTGAAAGAGATGGATATTCTGTCTTAGGTAAAAAATGGTCTAAATTTCTTACTTCTCTCTTTAAACAATACGGACAAATATTATTAGGAGACAACAACTTAATTTCATCATAATATTTCTGGACACTATATTTCTTGTTACTGAATTTTTCACTGTATAATTTGACCATTTTTTCTTTAAATGTTTTGAATTCATCCTCTTTAATTGCCTCTCGGAATAAATTATAATCTTGATTTTTAGCATGAAAAATAAAATTTTCATTTTGTGATAGACAATATTTTTTTCTTGACTTTAGATATGCTGCCGTATCTTCCCGATAACTTTCTATAGCCGCATCAAAAACTTGAGAATAGTCAAACGCTTTTCTTTTCAATCTTTTATTCATTGTTATTTCTTTGTTTGTCATACATCATTTGCCTAGCTAAAGCTCTCGCTTCATATCCAAGTTGATTATGAAAATAACTAAATACATCCTTAATATCATCTTTATTCTGTACCTGCTCTTTAATATCATGTACAAAACTTGATTTTTCATATTCTAATTTAAATATATCATGTGTTAAATCTCCGATATTTTCACCATAAGTTTTTATAATTGGGTTTTCGATTTTAAGTGATTTTCCTTCCCTAAACATCATATGAACTGCTGAATTTGGAGATTCTTGAACAAATACCGGTGAATGAGTAGAAATTATAGCAACACCATTTCTATTTTGCATTAGGTAAGCCAACGCTTTATTGAAAGCAGCCATCAGAGGAGGATGCAAATGTAATTCTGGCTCATCAAGAATAACCAAAGTCTTTTCTTCTACAACTTCAACTAATTTTGTTAATGTTAACAAAACAATTTTATTCCCCGAACTAAGTCCTTGTTTATAAAATTTTTCAATAATTTCTTTTGCTTTTGGATTAGTTTCACCTTCAATATGTTGCCAATTCTCTTGCATTCTTGAAATAATTCTTATCTCATCCTTAAAAATAGGATCAGAATCAAGGTAAGATATAACATTTTCCCACCTGTCTATAATATTTTTTGCTTTTATTCCACATAAACTGTTATAAAAATCACTTGATAAATCATCTAACGTCTTAGTAATAATTCCTGTATCTTCATTAAATGATTTTACTCCAACATAATTAAATAAGATATCCTCATTTTTATTCAACTTCCTGTAGTTAATAAAATCATCAAAAACGCTAAAAGATACTAATGTAACTCCAGAAAAAGGAATATTATTCTCTTCCAGTTCATTTTGAAATTGATAAAATTCATAGTTCTCTTTTGTACTATCTAAAATAACACTTCTTATCATTCTATCTAAGAGATAGCTTTTCCCAACTCCGTTCCGCCCAATTAAAACATGTGAATTTGTTTGAGGTTTCTTATTTGGTTTTACCTCGAAAGAAATTTTCTCAATTTCCTCTAAATCTCTCTGCTCTGATTTTTTATAGGTAAAAAAGAAATTATAAGGAGTTATTTCAACTCCCCCATGAGAAATTCGATTAAATTGATTAGTAACTGTTGAGGCAGATACTTCCCTCAATAGAGAATGAGTCATAATATTTTCATTACGATACCTTTGGAAAATATCTAAATCAAAAGCAACATCTTTAGCTTTTCTAAAATACTCTGATGATATATCATTTCCTAGAGAATATACATTCTGATAGTACTCTGGTGATTGCCCTAAAGAAAATGATTGATTATCTAATCCATTATGCCATCCATTATTGACCATTGTTCTATAGTCACCTTCTACTACAGAACCAATGTCTGAGTATCCTATTTTTACACGACCTAAATATTTACTGATTTCTTTATTATAAAAAGTAACCTCATATAGTGTCAAATATCTAAATTTATCATTCCAACCAATTCTTTGAAACAAAAAGTACTCATCAGGTTGCTCTGATAAATTAATTGAACTAGGTCGTTCTTCGTTTTTAGATGCACTAAATGCTTGGAATTTAAAATACATTACAAACTCCTATAAAAAGCTGAAACCTCAGTTTCAACTTATATGAATTATTATCTCACCCAATCAAACTCCCATTTGGCACGCTTGGGTCAACACTCAGAAGTGTCAACTGATCGCCATGTTCGGCTGAGAGAATCATACCTTGGCTGATACGTCCCATCATTTTGCGTGGCTTAAGATTGGCTACAATTTGTACCTTCTTACCAACTAACTCTTGTTCGTTCGGATAGTATTTAGCAATCCCAGAGAGGATTTGACGATCTTCTGCATCTCCAGCATCCAAGCGAAATTGGAGTAATTTATCACTCCTTTCCACTTTAGAAACTTCTTTGACTTCTGCGACACGAATTTCCAGCTTATCAAAGTCGTCAAATTTGATTTCTT
>ERZ773008.1303-NODE-1303-length-17765-cov-6.518238_pt1 | contig 17765 bp, 10 predicted proteins | sample MGYA00580664_ERZ773008 | MGnify/ENA primary metagenome ERZ773008 (study PRJEB29015, sample SAMEA2738016) | human oral metagenome | biome: human oral; feature: human-associated habitat; material: dental | place: China | collected 2048 ... | reverse complement strand
GCTTAGATATCGCCATGGGCGGTTCCAGTAACACCGTTTTACACTTACTCGCAGCAGCACAAGAAGCAGGGGTAGATTTTAAAATGGCAGACATCGACCGTTTATCTCGCGTCGTGCCTTGCTTAAGTAAAATTGCCCCGAACACCAACAAATACCACATGGAAGACGTACACCGCGCAGGCGGCATTATGGGCTTATTGGGCGAATTGGATCGCGCGGGGTTAATTCACAAAAACACTCACACCGTGTTGGGCTTAACCATGGGCGAGCAGCTCAATCAATACGACATTATCCGTAACCAAGACGAAGCATTACACAAATTCTTCCGCGCCGGCCCGGCAGGCATTCGCACCACCCAAGCCTTCTCACAAGATTGCCGTTGGGACAGCGTGGACGATGACCGTGTAAACGGCTGTATCCGCAACAAAGAAAATGCGATTTCTCAAGAAGGGGGCTTAGCCGTCTTGTTCGGGAACATTGCAGAAGACGGTTGTATCGTCAAAACCGCCGGCGTGGATGAATCTATCTGGAAATTCACCGGTCGTGCCATCGTGTTTGAAAGCCAAGAAGACGCTGTAGCCGGTATTTTAGGTGGTAAAGTCAAAAAAGGGCACGTTGTGATTATCCGTTACGAAGGTCCAAAAGGCGGCCCGGGTATGCAAGAAATGTTGTATCCAACTAGCTACTTAAAATCGATGGGCTTAGGCAAAAAATGTGCCTTGTTAACGGATGGTCGTTTCTCCGGCGGCACATCCGGATTATCGATTGGTCATGCTTCGCCTGAAGCGGCTTCCGGTGGTGCAATCGGTTTAGTACAGGATGACGACATTATCGAAATCGACATTCCGAATCGTGCGATTAACCTCAAGATCAGCGATGAGGAACTTGCCGCACGCCGTGCCGAGCAAGATCAAAAAGGCTGGCAACCGGCAAACCGCCAACGTGAAGTATCCTTTGCGCTGAAAGTCTTCGGGCATTTCGCGACATCGGCGGATAAAGGCGCCGTGCGTGATAAAAGCTTATTAAAATAAAAATTGTCGGGACAGGCTTTATGCCTGTCTTTATTAATACAGGGACATGATAACGCCATAACGGATAGCCGCATTGCCTAAAGTGCGGTCATTTTCTCAAGCAGTTTTGTCCACAAAAGCCAGCACCTGTGGCTGATCCAGCACTAAGGCATACACATTGGCGAGAAAATAGGTTTGTTCTTCTTCGGGAATGGCAAACGGAAGGCATGCCAATATTTTTTGATGAATCTGTAAAACTTGCGGAAAAACCACCGCACTTTGGATTTCTGCTACAAAATCGGCATACAACGGTGAAACACAATGCCCACGTTGAATCCGACCCAAGGCACTGGCGAGATGCACTAACATCATTTTAACCTGCTCGGTTTCTACGTCTGCCAACCAATCTTGTTGCAAGTGGCAACGTACGTTCAATACCGTTTGTACAATATGTTCGTCAATTAATTCTCGGGCTTGAAACGCCCTAAGTCGCTGTTGAAGATCCATTTGTTCACTCTCAATAAAATGATCTCAGTATAACGAAATTCGTATGAATTAAACGGTGCATTGATCACAAATTTGTAGGAAAATAGCGCACTCTTCTTATTTAAAATAATTCGGAAAGCGAGATGTTACAGAATAATTTCATTAATGAATATGACGGTTTGATTTTTGATATGGACGGCACAGTTATTGATACGATGCCGAGTCATGCGAAAGCGTGGGAAATGGTCGGACAACATCTTGGTTATCCATTTGATGGCAATTTATTGTATGAAATGGGTGGCGCGCCGGTGAAAGACATTGCGTTAGAAATGATGAAACGTCATGCCATGCCGTTAGATAAATTAGATGATGTGATCGAATTAAAAAGAGAATATGGCAAACAGCTGATCATGAAACACGCCACATTGCTTCCTGCAGCGGATGTTGTTCGTCATTTTTATAATAAAAAACCGCTTGCCCTTGGCACAGGCTCTTATCGCCCCATCACTCAAATTTTGTTGGATAAGTTTGATTTTGAGAAATATTTTTCCGCGATTGTTACTGCCGAAGATATTCAACATCACAAACCGGCACCGGATACGTTTTTACGTTGTGCTGAATTGATTCAAGTGAAACCGCAACGCTGTTTAGTGTTTGAAGATGGCGATTTAGGTATTCAGGCTGGATTAAATGCGGGCATGGATGTGTTTGATGTGCGAGTGAATAAATTATTACGCAGCCCGGCGTGATGAAACGCGTTCCGCATCAATTCTAAAAATGACTGATGCTCTGATTTTTGACCTATTACATCATGTTTGATCTTTTTAGCTGGGATGGATGGTTCGCCTTATTTGGCGAGCATCGATTGTGGATTATGTTTGCCAGCGCCTTCCTCAGTGCCACTGTGCTTCCCGGCAATTCCGAAATTGTTTTTCTCACCCTCGTCACACCGCGCTTATGGACGGGTTCCCCTTATTTTTCTTTGGATATTCAAAGCCTATTGTGGACGGCAATCGCCGGAAACACGCTGGGCAGTCTGACTACCTATGCACTTGGGCGTTGGCTACCGACGTTCAATCAACCACCACAAAATGCCAAACTCTCGTGGGTATTAGCAAAAACACAAGGTTACGGCAGTGTGATGTTATTTTTCAGCTGGTTACCGATTGTCGGTGATCTATTTTGTGCGGTGGCAGGCTGGTTGAGATTAAACTGGGTAGCGTGTCTGATTTTTATGACACTGGGCAAAATAGTGCGGTATGTTTTTTTGCTATTTTTTGGACTCGCTATTCTGTAACGCGAGGATTTTCCTGTAGAATGGCGAAAAAAATGCCTCTCACAAGGAGAGGCGAATAACCTAAGGAACCAATTTTATTAAAACAACTGCAAGTTGCTCGCTATCTAAGACTGCAGTATAACGAAAAAAGTTCGCAGAAATTTAAAAAATTTTATCAATTTTTTATAAACGCTGTTTTTTAGCCCCAAATGACACCAATTAAGGAGAGATTATGCCATTACTTGATAGCTTCAAAGTGGATCATACCCGAATGAATGCGCCGGCAGTGCGAATTGCCAAAACAATGCAAACGCCAAAAGGCGATACCATCACGGTTTTTGACTTGCGTTTTACCATTCCAAATAAGGAAAATTTGCCACCGAAGGGCATTCACACATTGGAGCATTTATTTGCCGGTTTCATGCGTGATCATCTCAATAGTCAAGAGGTCGAAATTATTGATATTTCGCCGATGGGTTGCCGCACCGGTTTTTATATGTCCTTAATCGGTACCCCGAACGAAACCCAAGTCGCACAAGCTTGGGCAGCCTCCATGCAAGATATTCTCAATGTGAAAAATCAATGTGAAATTCCTGAACTGAATGAATACCAATGCGGAACATACACCGAACATTCTTTGGAGGAAGCCCATCAAATCGCGCAAAACGTATTAGCACGCGGTATTGGTGTGAATAAAAACGAAGATTTAACCTTAGACGAAAGTTTACTCAAACAATAAGGAGCCCCCATGACCACAATCGGCACGCCATTAACCCCAAAAGCACTGAAAGTGATGATGCTTGGTGCAGGGGAATTGGGCAAAGAAGTTGTCATTGAATTACAACGTTTAGGTGTTGAAGTGATTGCGGTAGATCGCTATGAAAACGCCCCTGCACAGCAAGTGGCACACCGTGCTTACACCATTTCCATGTTGGATGGCGCGGCATTACGCGCTGTTGTGGAAAAGGAACGTCCTGATTTTATCGTGCCGGAAGTGGAAGCTATCGCCACCGATACTTTACTCGAACTGGAACAAGAAGGGTTCACCGTTATCCCAACAGCCAAAGCCACAAAACTGACCATGAACCGCGAAGGCATTCGTCGTTTAGCCTCCGAAGAATTGGGCTTGCCAACCTCACCTTATGAATTCGTAGATAACTTTGACGACTTCAAAAGTGCGGTCGAAAAAATCGGTGTTCCGTGCGTAGTCAAACCGATTATGTCCTCCTCCGGTCATGGACAAAGCGTCATTCGCACCCTCGATCAAATCCAATCAGCATGGGATTACGCCCAAGAAGGCGGACGTGCCGGCGCAGGGCGCGTCATTGTGGAAGGGTTTATTCAATTTGATTACGAAATTACCCAGCTCACGGTGCGCCATGTGAATGGCACCTCATTCCTTGCCCCTATCGGACACATTCAAATCGATGGCGATTACCGTGAATCTTGGCAACCACAAGCCATGTCAGAAACTGCATTGAAAAAAGCGCAAGACATCGCGGAGAAAATCACGGGTGCATTAGGTGGTCGTGGGATTTTCGGGGTAGAAATGTTTGTGCGTGGCGATGACGTGATTTTTAACGAAGTCTCCCCGCGTCCACACGATACCGGCATGGTGACCATGATCTCACAAGAGTTATCTCAGTTCGCCTTACACGCTCGCGCCATTTTAGGCTTGCCGATCCCAAGCATCGATTTCATCAGCCCGTCCGCGTCCAAAGCCATTGTGGTGGAAGGCAAATCCAACCAAGTACAATTTGCCAACATAGAGCAGGTACTTGCCGAACCGCAAACCAACTTACGCCTTTTTGGTAAAGGCGAAGTGAATGGCCATCGCCGTTTAGGGGTGATTTTGGCGCGTGACATCAGCGTTGAAAAAGCCTTAGAAAAAGCCCGTCGTGCCTATGACAAATTAGACGTGATTTTATAAGCTCAGCTTATCGTTGAATCACAGTTAAAGTGCGGTGAAAAAATACCTTGTTTTTTCACCGCACTTTTTTATCTATCGTATGTGCTTTGGGGAGACGATTAATACATCGTAGCGTGCAACTTGTTGCACGAAATCATAAATCGTAGCGTGCAACTTGTTGCACGAGATGAATAACGCTCTTGATGGTTGATAATATGTTGTTTGAAAAAACACACGGAAAAATCACCGCGCTTTATTTCGTTCCGTGTGTGGGTTGATCGTGGATCGTAGCGTGTAACTTGTTGCACGAAATCGGAAATGCCGGAAAAGGGTTAAATAACGTTCCGTGCGTGGGTTGGTCATGGATCGTAGCGTGCAACTTGTTGCACGAAATCGTGAGGCACGTACCGAGGCTAAATCTTTCGTGCATTGAGATACACGCTACGAGAGAATCGTGAATCACGTATCGGAGTTGATTATTCGTGCAACAAGTTGCACGCTACGAGGGAATCGTGGATTACGTACTGCGGTTAACTCTTTCGTGCATCGAGATGCACGCTACGAGGGAATCGTGAATCACGTATCGGGGTTAAATCTTTCGTGCATCGAGATGCACGCTACGAGGAAATCGTGAATTACGCATCGGGGTTGATTCGGTCGTGCAACAAGTTGCACGCTACACACGAAATCGTAAATGTCCGAAAGGATTAGATAACGTTCCGTTGTGCAATAAGTTGTATGTTACGAATAAAAAAAGCACGGCATTTTCATGTCGTGCTTTTTTGTTAAGCGAGTTCACCGATTAGGTGAGCTGCGGAGTGATTACCATTGGTAACCGGCGCCGATTGTACCGCCGAAGTCGCCGCGGGAGTTGGTGTTACCGGTCACTTTCAAGATAATTTTACCGTTATCAGAAATACGGGATACACCAATCGCTAAGCCGCTTTGACCGCGATAGGTACTTGCTGCTGCTGCAACCATGCTCTTACCCGGACGGAAGGCTTGCGGAAGACCGGCTGTTGCCAATGCGCCCGCGATACCGCCGCGTAAGTCACGATCCATTTTACGTAGATCGCCACGGATTTGGTTGAAGTTGTTTGCGGTATTTTGGTTAATTGCCGCAATCGCACCATGAACGGTATTTTGTCCGGTGTTACCGATACCGTTTTTGCCTGCAACCACTTTGCCGTCTTTCACGGTTGCGCCGCCGCCAATCACATCAGCTACGCTTTGCGCAGTTTCATGTAATTGACCGCCGTTGACCGCATCTTTGCTGCCTTTAGCTACATTGCCGTTAGCAACATTGCTGATGGCTTTACCCGCAGCATTGATGCCGTCTTTGGTCATGCTTGGACCATCCACGATTTCAATACCGTTGTTAGCTTTCACATTGTCTGTGTTGACAGTTTTCACAGTCACATTATCTTGAAGTGAGAATTCTACTTCAGTGCCATTTGCACCGTTAGTTTGTTTCGCTTTCAAGTTTTTGCCTGCTTGGAAAGTCACTTTGTTACCGGCTTTGATTTTTTGGTCAGCTTGAGAAGCTGCATCCAATTCACCACCCGCTGTTGCTACGGTATTCACTAAGAAGTGGGTGTTTTCAAGCGCTTGTGCAACAGTACCGGCAGTCACTAACTTACCTTTATCCTCCGGAGTGGTTAATGGAGTGACGTTACCATCTGCATCCACTAGTTCACCGATTAGGTTAGGGGTGATAGTGTAAGTATTACCTTTTTTCTCTACAGATAAGGCTTTCTCATTGCCAGACTTAATGTCTTGAACTGCGCCATTTGCTTTTTGCGCTACTTCAAACAACTGACCTCCGTTAACCGCATCTTTGCTGCCTGCTTCGACCTTGCCGTCACCAACGTTGGTGACTGCTTTACCACCTGCGTTGATGCCACCTTTGGTCATGCTTGGACCGTTATTAATGGTTACACCATTATTATCCACGGTAGTATTACCCGCTTTCACAGACTCCACGGTTAAGTCTTTCTTCAAGCTTAATTTCGGATTCTTCGAATCGGTGTTGTCAACCACTAAGTTTTGTTCACCCTTTGCAACATTCACAGATTTCACTGCGCTGTCCGCTGTGGCTTTCACTTCCGCTAATTGACTGCCGTTCACGGCATCTGTGCTGCCTGTAGCAACGTTGCCGTTAGCCACACCGGTAATTTTCTTATTACCTGCGTCGATGCCTGCATCCGTTACGCTTGGACCGTTATTGATGGTTAAACCTTTGTCGTTCAGTGTGCTGTTGCCCACTTTCACGCCGTCGTTGCCTAATACAACTTGGTTTGCACCGGTGCCCGCAGTCACTTTTTTCAAGCTAATCTCGTCTTGAAGTGAGAATTTCACTGTCGCGCCACCGTTAGCGGTGTTGGTTTGTTGTGCAACTAAGTTTTTACCTGCTTCAAAGGTCACTTTGTTGCCTGAACCCACTTTCGCATTTTCTTCAGAAGCAGCACCAACTGTACCGCCGTTGGCTTTGGTATCGACCACAAAGTGGTTCGCTTTTAATGCGTCAGCGACAGCTTTCGCGCTCACCAATTTGCCTTCGTCTGCGGCTGCAGGGGCATTGACCGTACCGTCAGCATTCACTAAGTTGCCTGCGATAAAGTTCGGTGTTAAGGTTACTGTGTTGCCCACTTTGTTTGCAGTCAGTGCGGTTGGTTTTGAAGATACCACGTTTTGTACTGCGCTGTCAGCGGTCGCTTTCACGCCATCCAATTTGGTGTTGGTTGCATGAAGTTGTGCACCGTTCACAGCATCTGTGCTGGTTGCAGAAACATCACCGGCTTTCACATTGGCAATCTTGTTACCATTTGCATTTAAACCGTCTTTGTTGATGTAGTTTTTATTGCCTACATTCACACCTGTATCATTTAACACAACTTGGTTATCACCTGTACCCGCTGTTACAGTCGCTGCTGTTAAACTAGTCAAGCTAATGCTGTCTTTAAGCGAGAATTCCACTTGGGCACCATTTGCGCCGTTGGTTTGTTTCGCTTTCAAGTTTTTACCTGCTTGAAGAGTGACTTTGTTGCTGGCTTTGATTTTTTGATCGTGTTCAGAAGCAGTATCTAATTCACCATCAGTCTTCGCTGTATCCACCACGAAGTGGGTGTTTGCAAGTGCTTGTGCAACGGTGCCTGCAGTCACTAACTTGCCTTTATCTGCCGGTGTTGTTGGTGCTGTGATGTTGCCATTCGCATCCACTAAATCACCGCTAAGTTTAGGCGTTACGGTTACGATGTTGGTGTTCGGATCTTTCTCTGCAGTTAATGCATTTTCATTGCCGGATTTCACATCTTGTACTGCGGTGTCAGCTTTCGCTTTCACGTCACCCAATTTGGTGTTGGTTGCATGAAGTTGTGAACCGTTCACGGCTTCTTGGCTGGTTGCAGAAACATCACCCGCTTTCACACCGGAGATAATTCTATTACCGGCATCAATACCGCCACGCGTTACGCTTGGGCCGCCTGTGATGGTTAAACCGTTGGTGTTCACTGTGGTATTACCGGCATTGACGGAAGTGACATTAAGGTCATCTTTTGTCGCCACAGTATATTCATCACCGCCGGCGGCATTTTTGCCTTTCGTTACTTTCACGTTTTTGCCTTCAACAACAGTGGTGTGTTTCGCTGCAGTCGCGTTCACGGCTTTAATTGCATCGTCAACGGTATTTGCACCGGTTCCACCGATGTTGCTTGAGGTGACATTGCCATTACCATCAACGGCTGCGTTGCCACCTAACACGTTTGCAACACTGGTTGCTACGTTATGTAATTGAGCACCGTTCACCGCATCTGTGCTGCCTGCAGCAACGTTGCCGTTAGCCACACCGGTAATTTTCTTATTACCTGCGTTGATGCCGTCTTTCTTCACAGAAGGACCACCTGCGATGGTTAAACCATCGGAGTTCAATGTGTTGCCACCTACTTGAACGCCGTTGTTGCCTAATACAACTTGGTTTGCACCAGTGCCTGCAGTCACTTGTGTCAAGCTGATGCTGTCTTTAAGCGAGAATTCCACTTGGGCACCATTTGCGCCGTTGGTTTGTTTCGCTTTCAAGTTTTTACCTGCTTGAAGAGTGACTTTGTTGCCGGATTTAATTTTTTGGTCAGCTTGAGAAGCGCCATCTAATTCACCACCCGCTGTCGCTTTGGTATCCACCACAAAGTGGGTTTCCGCTAATGCTTTCGCAACCGTACCTGCAGTCACCAATTTGCCTGCATCACCCGCTGCCGGTGTATTGACTGCGCCGGTTGTCGGATTCACTAAATCGCCAGCGATAACATTCGGTGTTAACGTTACTTTCGTACCGTCTTTTTTCACAGAAAGTGCATCCGGATTTGCGGACTCAATTTCTTGTACGGCAGTTTTGGCTTTATCATTCACCGCTTTGATTGCATCATGTACGGTGTCTTTGCCTGTTCCGCCGATATCGCTAGTGGTGACATCACCAAGCGGAGTCACGGTTGCATTGCCACCCATCACGTCTTTCAAGCTGTCTCTCACACGTTCCAACTTCGCGTTAGTAGTGTGTAATTGACTGCCGTTCACCGCATCTGTGCTGCCTGCGGCAACGTTGCCGTCAGCCACACCGGTAATTTTCTTATTATCTGCGTTGATGCCGGTTTTCGTCACAGAAGGACCATTAGCAATAGTTACACCATTTGTATTCACTGTTGTGTCGCCTGCTTGCACAGAATTCACAACCAAGTCTTTCGTGGTTGCCACGGTGTAAGTTTTGCTGCCGTCAGCGTTAGTGGTTGGGGTTACGGTGATATTGTCACCTGCCACCACTTTGGTGTTTGCTGCGGCGATAGCATCGTTGACGTTATCCTTGCCTGTGCCGCCAATATTAGTCATGGTTAAATGACCATCATTACCCAATGCCGCATTGCCACCTAATTTGGTTTTCACATCGCCTGCGAAATTGTTCATGTAGTTATTGGTTGCATAAAGTTGGCTACCGTTAATCGCATCGGTGCTGGTTGCGCTAATCACGCCTGCAGCCACGTTTTGGATTTGGCGTTCCTTGCCAGCCGCACCCACAGACACGGTGCCGTTCGCTGCATTAGGCAAGCCTGCGGCAGTGTAGGAGTTGTTCAGGGTGTAATCACCGGTGTGTGGTGCATCTGTTGCAGAACCTGCACCTAACGCCACGGAGTTAGCTTGTGCTGCATTGGCATTCGCACCGATTGCTACGGTATTAGCTGCGCCAACAGCTGCACTTGAACCAAAGGCTAATGAATCGTCTGCACCTGCTTTCACATTGATGTTATTACCAAGTGCATAAGTGCGGGCACTTTCGATCTTGTTTGTATCACCGATGGCTACAGATTGTTCACCGGAAACGGTAGTTTCAGCACCGTATATTTGTGAACGTCTTCCACTTGCAACAGAAACACTTTTCCCGCCTTTGGCATCGAAGTTATTTGAAATTACCGTACTTTGTTCACCACTTGCCTCACTAAGAGTACCAATAGCAGTAGATTTTTTATTTGTGGATTTCGCGTACACACCGATTGCGATGGAGTCATGACCATTTTCCACAGTAGAACCATAACCCATTGCAACCGCAGAGGTGCCTAAGGCTTTTGCTGCATAACCAATTGCAATTGCTTTTGTACCTAAAGAACCACCCGTGGTAGGTCCACCAGATTCAGCGAATGTACCGATAGCAAGAGAATCATCAGTCGTAGCTTTTGATTGTAAGCCAATTGCGGTTCCGTTATTAGCTGAGGCTTTCGCATTATTACCAATTGCGACGGTGTTATTTGCTTCAAGTGCTTGTGCTACAGTACCATTGCCTGAGTTTGAACCTAACGCAACGTTATTGCTACCTTTCACGAACACGCCTGAGTTCAAGCCACCGCTTAAGTTGCCGGAACCTTCCACGCTACGACCTGAGTTGTAACCAATAGAAGTGTTGTCATTGCCGTTAACGGTTTGTCCGGTGTTCGAACCGACAGCCACGTTACGAATACCCGCAACGCCATAACGACCTGCGTTCACACCCACAGCCACGCCTTGCGCGTTTCCGGTTGCTGCTGCATTGTCTGCACCGGCATAATGACCCACAAAGGTCGCTAATTCAGCACCTGCATCAGTCGCCTTTTTCAATGCACCGGCACCAAGACCGATAGAAACTTGTTTTGAGCCTTTCGCACTTGAGTTATAACCCAATGCCATAGAAGCTTCATTTCCGGCAAGCGCATTTTCACCCATAGCAATCGTGCGTTGGTCTGTGGCTTTAGCGCTTTTACCTAGCGCAATAGAACTAATTCCTGTCGCTGCTGCAGTAGTACCCATAGCAATGGAATTAACCGCACCTACATTCGCTTGAGTACCAAATACTAACGAATCATCAGCACCTGTAGCTACTTTGATATTATTACCCATCGCATAAGTACGTGCGCTTGCAACATTATTTGTATCACCGATGGCGACGGAGTTGTTGCCGGAAACGTTAGTTTCAGCACCGTACACTTGTGAACGAGTTCCGCTTGCGGTGGAATAGTTTGAACCTTGGACGTTGTTAGCAATAACGGTACTTTGTCTGCCTTTGGCTTGGGAATATGCACCGACAGCGATACCTTTGTAGTTATCTACGACAGTTTCAGAACCGATAGCAATACCGTCTGAGGCAGTTGTCACGCCTGCTGCTGGGGAAACAGATGCACTCATACCAATAGCAATGGCATTGTAGTTATTTGCCATAGATTGACGACCAATAGCAATTGCACCGCCGCCACCATTTACGGCACCTACAGTATTATCACCTGAAACTGCAGAATCCCCTAAAGCGACAGAGTACTCTGCTCTCGCTTTCGCATTAGCACCGATAGCAGTAGTACTGAGTGCTGACGCGCCTGCATCCACACCAATTGAAATGGCATTTAACTGCTTATTCGCCTCATCCAACGTGGTACCCGTACCCATACGAATACTATTCGTTGCGCCTGCACCGTTAGTACCACGATCGCCCACACCGATGATACCGGAGTTCACGTCTAAACGACCGCCAAGGGTGAGGTTTTTAGAACCGTTGTTGCTGGTATCCACTACATGAGTATTACCATAAAATAAGGTACGGTTAGTTTGAGTTGCAGCTGCATGAACAGCATCGCCCACAGGTCTGCAAGGATTCATTTTATCCAAGCCAAGATAAGAATTAGCAGGAAGTGTATGTCCCTGTTTGATCATAGAGTTAGGTACAGAAATGTTGCTGCCTACAATACCATAAATACCGGTATTTGGGCTTGGAGAGTCAGGAAGAGCTACACAACCAACATCTGTACCATCATTCACATAGATACCTGCGGATGCTACCGCACTTGTAGAGGTTAACGCCAACCCAACAGAGATGGCAAGCGCACTGGCAGCAAAGCCGGCGGTGCCTTTCGCAACACGACCGACAACAGTTCTTTCGGAACCCTTGCCATGTGCAGAAGCAAATTCAGGGACGGCGGTGAACACACCAAGCGCCTTATTAAAAATGCTTTTGTAAATATGATTCATAAGTGATTTCCTTTTTTATGAAGAAAACGAAGGCTGTCGCCAGCCGTAAAACTTTTTTGCTTTGCTTTTAACCGTTCTGCTTTTTAGAAGTGAATGCTTTTGTTGCTCACAATCCTCCTTAAAAGTTCTGAAAGTGTCGGTTGAAAAACACCGTGAAAAACGACCGCACTTTAAATCACCTCGCGCGGCATTTTAAAGGGTATTATTTCAACCTATACCTTAACCTCGGCATGATATTCAAAAAATAACCACAGGTCAACCACCGCAACACCCCACACCTTGAGTTTACATTGTTTTACATTTGCGCAATGGCGCGTTTTTTCCCTATTGTCGCGTGCATATTGATGCACGAATGATTTCCCTTATGAGCGTTTTTATTTCGTGCAACAAGTTGCACGCTACGGGGGAGAATGATTTAACCTCCGTGCGTGATTGACGATTTCGTGCAACAAGTTGCACACTACGGGAGCGTTATTTCATATTGTAGCGTGCATCTTGATGCACGAATGATTTCACCTCGGTGCGGAATAAAGTGCGGTGGTTTTTATGCGTGTTTTTTCGTGCAACGAGTTGCACGCTACGGGAGATTATTGTGATAATAATTCATATAAAAAAAGATGCCTTACGGCATCTTTTTTAGCACTAGGGTAGTCCTCACCTCATTAAGTAGCACTTATGGCAGCTTACGCCTTCTTTTGTAAGATAAGCATTTTTTGTGTTGGTTTCAAGCCAATTTCAGGCATTTCATTTAAAATTAGCACGTTGTTTGCCGTTTTGTGTGTAGCGTGCATCTTGATACACGACAGATTTTACCTCGGTGCGGAATGAAGTGCGGTGATTTTTTAGCGTGTTTTTTTCGTGCAACGAGTTGCACGCTACGGGGTAGAATAATGTTGTTGTTTTGCGGATTTGAAATCAATGATGTAAACGGTGTGTACGCCAACAAGAAATTTAACGGCATATTTGCCATTCAATATTGAAATTTCTTTTTTCTTTCTGAATCGGTAAACATCCGCTGTGTAGGAAAGCTTGTCTATTTCGCTTTTGATGGCATCGTAAAAGTGCTCTGCGATAAGTACATTTTGAGATTGTTGTAGAATATATTGTGCTTGATTGAGTAATTTTTCTTCCGCGACGCTGTGCCATTGAATGATGTAATCAAACTTCATCTAGCTTTAATTCTCGGCGTAAATCAATCATCACTTGTTCGTGAGAAATTGTTTTCACTATGCCTTTTTCTAGTTGTTCGAGCAAATGTTGCTCTTCTTCGGTGTAATATGTCTCTTTTTTCTTAAATAAGGGTTGAGGTGATAGGGCGATTTGCATGGCATTTCCTGTTATTTACAGACTTGGTTTTATTCTACAATTCCTGCTATCCCCACGCAAGGATTTGCACGCACGGAACATTATTCAACCCTTTCGGGCGTTCACGATTTCGTGCGTAGCGTGCATCTTGATGCACGACCGAAGCACGCACGGAACGCTATTCAACCTCTTTCGGGTATTCATGATTTCGTGCAACAAGTTGCACGCTACGGGAGAGAATGATTTAACCTCGGTGCGTGATTTGCGATTTCGTGCAACAAGTTGCACGCTACGGAGAAATTCCACCTTGGTGCGTGATTGACGATTTCGTGCAACAAGTTGCACGCTACGGGGAAATTCCACCTCGGTGCATGATTGACGATTTCGTGCAACGAGTTGCACGCTACGGGTAAATAAAAAGAGAGGAAGGTTTCCTTTCCTCTCTTTGTTTGATGTTGTGCGTTGATGTGTTCGCTATTCATCCAAGAAGCTGCGTAAGGTTTCGGAGCGGCTTGGGTGGCGCAATTTGCGTAGTGCTTTGGCTTCGATTTGACGAATACGTTCACGGGTTACATCGAATTGTTTGCCGACTTCTTCTAATGTGTGGTCGGTGTTCATGTCGATACCGAAACGCATACGAAGCACTTTCGCTTCACGTGGCGTTAAACCTTCCAACACTTCATGTGTGGCCGCTTTTAAGCTTTGCGCGGTGGCGGAATCTAACGGAAGCTCTAAGGTGGAGTCTTCAATGAAATCACCTAAATGGGAATCATCGTCATCTCCGATAGGGGTTTCCATAGAAATCGGTTCTTTCGCAATTTTCAGTACTTTACGGATTTTATCTTCCGGCATACCCATACGCTCCGCCAATTCTTCCGGTGAGGCTTCACGTCCCATTTCTTGTAACATTTGTCGGGAAATACGATTTAGCTTGTTAATCGTTTCAATCATGTGTACCGGAATACGGATTGTCCGCGCTTGATCCGCAATGGAGCGGGTAATCGCTTGACGAATCCACCAAGTGGCATAAGTGGAGAATTTGTAACCGCGACGGTATTCAAATTTATCTACCGCTTTCATTAAGCCGATATTGCCTTCTTGAATTAAATCAAGGAATTGCAATCCTCGGTTGGTATATTTTTTGGCAATAGAAATCACCAAACGCAAGTTGGCTTCCACCATTTCTTTCTTCGCACGACGTGCTTTTAACTCACCTTGCGCAATACGTTCGCAGATTTCTCTAATTTGCTGAATAGTGAGATGGGTGTCTTGCTCAATTTGCACTAAATTTTCGATGGCTTGGCGCAAATCATTTTCATATTGCACGAGTTTTTCAGACCATGCTTTGCCGGCGCTCAAGGCTTTAATCAACCAAGTGTCGGTAGTTTCATGCCCGATGAAACTCTTTTGGAAACCGGATTTAGGCATTTTTGCATTATCGACTACGATTCGCTGAATAAAGCGTTCTTGCGCACGCACGCGTTTCATCATGTCGCGCATGGATAGCACAAGAATATCAAACTGTTTTGGCACTAAACGGAATTGAGTGAAAATATCTGACAAGGCTTGAATTTCATCTTTGGTTTTTTTCGATGTGCGACCATGTTTTTCAATGCTTGCCAAGGTTTTTTGATGCTGTTCTTTAAGTGCGGTGAATTTCTCGCGTGCAACTTCAGGGTCGATGCTGTTATCGCTATCGCCATCATCGCTGCTGTTTTCTTCGCCATCTTCTTCATCTTCGGTTTCATCATCTAACCCATTATCGCCGACATCTTCTTCATTTTCTTCATCGGAATCAAAATTTTCATCTAAGTGGGTGTTATCAGATTCGCTCAATACGTTTGGATCGACAAAACCGGTAATTAAATCAGCCAAGCGAACACCGCCGTTTTCTACTGATTCGTATTGTTCAATTAAATAAGTGATCGCTTCAGGATAAGCGGCAACAGCACTTTGTACTTCATTGATACCTTCTTCAATACGTTTGGCAATATCAATTTCGCCCTCGCGGGTAAGCAATTCCACACTGCCCATCTCACGCATATACATGCGCACAGGGTCGGTTGTACGGCCTAACTCGGCCTCAACGCTGGATAATACCTGTGTTGCTTCTTCAACGACATCTTCATCGGTAATCGTTTCATTGAGCATCAGATCATCGGCATCCGGTGCACTCTCCAACACCTGAATCCCCATGTCGTTGATCATTTGAATGATATCTTCAATTTGATCGGCATCGACGAGTTCTTCGGGCAGGCTGTCATTGACTTCGGCATACGTTAAATAGCCTTGCTCTTTCCCTTGGGCGATGAGTAGTTTCAATTGAGATTGTGGATTGTGATCCATATTTGATATCCGCCTTGCTTACTTAATTTAGTGAAGATAAAACGCCAAGATTTTAGCATTCTTCCTTCGGTTTAACTATTTCTTTCGTGTTCTTTTTCGCGTTTTTTTACCAACAACAACGTTGAAAGTTCTTTTTTCTCATCAAGATTTAATCCTTCGCTACGATCCTTAGCGATTAGCCAATTTATTCGTTTATCAATGATCTGTAGATAAAAATAACGTAATGTTTCGCGGAAGGTATCTTCAATCTTGTCTTCTTCAACCAAATGGTTCCATGTGGCCAGTTTTTCAAGCGTATTTTGTTGAGGTGTATCGCGCCAGTGTTCCAACAGTTGTCCGGAACTAATACCCACTTTTTCACGGCAAAGTGCGGTCATTTCTGCAAACAAATCGTAGCCCGGCTCATTTAACGAACGAAAAGATTCCAAATCGGGTACAAATTTCACCAATTCCGGATTTTGTAACAACAATGCAATTAAAATTCGCATTGGTGTGCGTTTAAATTGAATTCTTTGTGTAATCGGTGTGCTATCTGTTTGTAATTTCTCTGGAAGTAAAGTTTCTAATTGTGCTGGATCTACAATAGCTAGTTTTTTAGCAAATAGATGGCGTAGTTCCATCCTTAATGCCTTGCTAGGAATTTTTTCAATTAAAGGTATCCCAAGGGCCGCAAGTTTAGTTTTGCTTTCTTTTGATTTAGAGGAAATATCTATTTGTGGTGTTAAATGAGCAAGAAGAAACTTACTCAAAGGTTGGGCATTGTTAATATATTCCTCGAAGCCTTGCTTACCGTATTGACGAATGAAGGTATCGGGGTCTTCGCCCTCTGGTAAAAAGATAAATTTCAGTTGGCGACCATCTTCCATATAAGGCAGTGCATTTTCTAAGGCTCGCCATGCCGCATCACGCCCGGCGCGGTCGCCGTCATAACAGCAAATCACTTGTTCAGTGGAGCGAAAAAGTAATTGAATTTGTTCCGAGGTGGTGGACGTACCGAGAGACGCCACGGCATAATTGACACCGAATTGGGCCAACGCCACCACATCCATATAACCTTCAACAACCAGTAATTTTTGTGGTGAATCGTCAGCTTGTAGGGCTTCAAATAAACCGTACAATTCACTGCCTTTGTGATAGGTCACGGTTTCCGGCGAGTTTAAATATTTCGGTTTCTCATCGGTTAACACGCGTCCGCCGAAAGCCACGGTGCGGCCTCGACGATCGCGAATCGGAAACATAATCCGATTGCGAAATTTGTCGTACACATTGCCACGATCATTACGTGATAGCATGCCTAAATCGAACAGTTTTTGTTGCTCTTCACGAGTTTTACCGAATTGGCGATAAACGGTATCCATGGCATTCGGCACGTAACCGATTTGAAAACGCTCAATAATTTCCGCTGATAAACCGCGTTGTTGTAAATAGCTCTGCGCAGGAATATTTAACGGCAATTGTTGCTGATAAAATTTGGCGATTTCCTGCATTAATTCATACAGATTACGCTTGGTTTGATAGCCGACTTGCTTGCCGCCCTCGTTAAAGTGCGGTCGTTTTTCGTAGGGAATTTCCAACCCAAGAAAACCGGCCAGTTCTTCCACCGCTTCCACAAATTCCAGCTTGTCATATTCCATCAAAAAGGAAATCGCGTTGCCGTGCGCACCACAACCGAAACAATGATAAAACTGCTTTTTATCGCTGACGGTAAAAGAAGGGGTCTTTTCATGGTGAAACGGACAGCACGCCTGATAATCACGGCCGGCTTTTTTCAGTTTTACTCTGGAATTGATCAGATCAACGATATTAACTTTGGTTAATATATCATCTATGAATGTGCGTGGAATGGTGCCTTTCATCGAGTATTCTGCCTCTTATTGTGAACGAAATATGAGCCTAACTGATG
>ERZ773008.1301-NODE-1301-length-17777-cov-5.210360_pt1 | contig 17777 bp, 13 predicted proteins | sample MGYA00580664_ERZ773008 | MGnify/ENA primary metagenome ERZ773008 (study PRJEB29015, sample SAMEA2738016) | human oral metagenome | biome: human oral; feature: human-associated habitat; material: dental | place: China | collected 2048 ... | reverse complement strand
AAATCAGGACAAGGCGGCGAGCCGCAGACAGTACAAATAGTACGGCAAGGCGAGCTAACGCTGTACTGGTTTAAATTTAATCCACTATATAGCGCCAAATTGCTTTCAGGTAGCCTGAAATATCCTTATGAGCAGGGAGACTTGTAATCCAAATAGTTGATTTTTGTTTAATCAGCTTGTTTTACCAAGCTTCAGCATTGCCTGGTTTGCCTGCTCGAATAATATGGGCTTCATTATATTTGGCAAAGGCAAGTTTGCTAGAAATGTGCTGTCCACATTGAAAAGGCTACCTGAAAATTTCAGGTAGCCTTTTAAAGGATGGTTAGACATCCGGTAGGGTAGCTTCGGTGTCGCCATTTTGAGTGAATTGGGCGCAGACTTCGAGAATACCGCTGCCGAACTTTTGGATTTTGGCTTCGCCCAAGCCGTAGATGTTTTGCAGTTCGGTGAGGCTGACAGGGCGTTGTTGCACGATGTCTTGCAGGGTGCGGTCGCCGCATACGATATAGGCGGGCACGTTGTCGGCGCGGGCGCGTTCGGCTCGCCATTGGCGCAGGGCTTGCCAGAGGCGCTCTTCGCGCTCGGTACGCAGCCATTGTTCGCGCGGGGTGCGGGTGGCGGATTTTTCGCGTTTGAGCGGGCGCAGCATCACGGCCTGCTTGCCTTGCAGCACGGGGCGGGCGGCTTGGGTGAGCATGAGGGCGTGGTAGTTGTGCGGGTCGGTGGCAAGCAGGCCTTGCCCGATGCATTGGCGGATGATGCCGCGCCATTCTTTGTCGGACAGGGCGGTGCCGATGCCGTATGTGGAGAGCTGGTCGTGGTGGTTTTGCCGAATCCAGTCGTCGGCTTTGCCGCGCAATACGTGGATGACGTAGCCGGCGGCAAAGCGCTGGCCGACGCGGTAAACGCAGCTGAGGAGTTTCTGCACGTTTTCGGTGGCGTTGAAGAGGACGGGCGGGTGCAGGCAGTTGTCGCAGTGGCCGCAGGGGGGAATGGCTTCGCCGAAGTGGCGCAACAGGGCGGCGCGGCGGCAGCCGGAGGTTTCGCACACGGCAAACATGGCTTCGAGTTTTTGCTGTTCGATTTGCTTTTGGAAGTCGCTGCTGTTGCCGGTTTGGATGCGTTCGCGCATCAGAGAGTAGTCGTTGAGGCCGTAGCACAGCCAGCTGGCGGCGGGTTGGCCGTCGCGCCCGGCACGGCCGCTTTCTTGGTAGAAGTGCTCGATGCTTTGCGGCATGTCGAGGTGGGCGACGAAGCGCACGTCGGGTTTGTCGATGCCCATGCCGAAGGCAACGGTGGCCACGATGATGAGACCTTCTTCGCGGGTGAAGCGGTGCTGGTTTTCGTTGCGCTCGGTCATGGTGAGGCCGGCGTGATAAGGCAGGGCGCGGTAGCCGTGTTCGTTTAAAAAGGCGGCGGTGTCTTCCACTTTTTTGCGGCTTAAGCAGTAAACGATGCCGCTTTCGCCGTGGGGACGGTTGTGCAGAAAATCGAGCAGCTGCTTTTTGCCGTTGTTTTTTTCGATGATTTGGTAGTAGATGTTGGGGCGGTCGAAGCTGGCGATGTATTCGGCGGCGTTTTCCAGCTTGAGGTAGTGTTTGATGTCGGCACGGGTTTCGGCGTCGGCGGTGGCGGTGAGGGCGATGCGGGGAATGGCGGGGTAGCGGTCGGCCAGGAGGCCGAGCTGGCGGTATTCGGGGCGGAAGTCGTGCCCCCATTGGCTCACGCAGTGGGCTTCGTCGATGGCGAACAGGCTGATTTCGGTGTGGTCGAGAAAGCGCAGGAAGCGTTCGCTCACCAGGCGCTCGGGGGAAACGTAGAGCAGTTTCAGGTAGCCTGCCTCGATGATGTCGGCAATCTGCTGCACCTGGCTGCTGCCGATGCCGCTGTGCACGCTGGCGGCAGCCACGCCTGCGGCCTGCAGGGCAGCCACTTGGTCGTCCATCAGGGCAATCAGCGGCGATACCACCACGGCCAGCCCGCGCCGCATCAGGGCGGGAATTTGATAACACAGGGATTTGCCGCCGCCGGTAGGCATCAGCACCAGCAGGTTTTGCCCTTCTGCCAGCGCGTTCACGATTTCTTCCTGCCGCCCCCGGAAGGCGTGATAGCCGAAAACTTCGCGCAGGATGTTGAGGGCGGGGGGCTGTGGCATGAGCAGTTTTCCGTTTGCGGGATTTGTTGGATATAATGGCGCGGATTTTATAGCGTTTGAAGGCTACCTGAAAGGATTTTTATGCAACTGAAGAGATGGGCCGGGCTGTGTGCCGTGTTGGTGTTGGCGGGCTGTTCGAGTATGGGCAGCGGGCCGAGCTTGGGCGGCAGCTGGAGGGAAGTGGGCTTGAGCCAGAGCGGCAATATGCGTTACGAAATAGACACTTCCAGCATTCGGAAAGAAGGCAGCCGGGTTAGCTTCCGCGAGCGGATGACGGTGTCGGATGTGGGGCGCGAGCATTATGTGAACACGCCGCATTTCAAAACGGCGGTCAACCAATGGCAGTTCGATTGCCAGACGCGCACGCGCCGTTTGATGGCAGTGGAGATGTGGGATGCCTCCGGCAACAAGTTGGCTGCCAACCAATATGAAATGGCCAGGCTGCCTGCCCAGCCGGTGGCGAAAGGCTCGGCCGGCGGTAAGCAGTTTGAAATTGCCTGCGGCAAAACTTTGTGATTTTTGCAGAATTAAGGAGAGAAAATATGCGGATCAAGGGAATTGTGGCCGGGCTGTGCCTGCTGGCCGCCGCTGCGCCCGCTTGGGCAGATGATGCGGCGCAAACCGAGCTTTTGAGTGCGCAGATGGCGTATCAGGAAGCATTGAAGGCGCAAACCGATAACGGCAGCCGTGTGAATACGCTGCGCACCCGTTTGGAAGCGGCGCAAACTGCCTTGCAGCAGAAACAGGCGGAAATTACGCAGTTGCAAACGCAATTGAATGAGGCGGATGTGGCCGCGCAGCAATCGAATACCACGCTGGAAGAAGCCGGCCGCCGGTTGGACGCGGCTTGGACGGCAGTACGCGGACAGCAGCGTTAGTCGCAGATTGCATGCCAGCAGACTTTTCGCTTTGCAAAACCGGCCTTGCTGGCTTTAACTGGCTCAAACTGCGTTTTCAGGTAGCCTTTCGCATGGAGAGGCTACCTGAAAATTTATCTGGCTGTTTGATGTCGGTATATTTATGGAAGAGGCTACCTGAAAGCACGACGCAGCAGAGTTTTTGCGCAGTTAAAATTTCAGGTAGCCTTTGCTTGCCCGGCTATATCGGATTCAGTTTGAATCAGGACAAGGCGACGAAGCCGCAGACAGTGTGGTAAGGCGAGGCAACGCCGTACTGGTTCAAACTGAACCTGCTGAGTGGCATATAAAAACCGGCCTGATTGTTCAGGCCGGTTGGTTTATGCTTCGGGGGCATGTAGCCCCGTACCGCGTGGGTTAAGCTTTGACAATCTTAACTTTGTAGCGGCCGTCTTCCTGGCGGTAGGCACCGTGGATGTCGGTTTCGAAGCCGGGGAAGTGGGCGCCGATTTCGCACAGCATCATCAGGAATTCCAAGATGGGCTTGCTCTCTTCGGTGATCATTTCGCCGGGCATGACCAGCGGTACGCCGGGAGGATAGGGCAGAATCATGTTGGCGTTGATTTTGCCTACCATGTCTTCTAGGTAGCAGTCTTCAATCTGACCTTTCAGCTCAAGCTGGAAGGCTTTGTGCGGGTTCATCACCATGGTCGGCAACACTTCGAATGCGCTGAACATGAGTTCGGGCAGGTTGTGTTTGCAGATCAGGCTGTGGATGCCCTGCGCCAGTTCTTGAATCCGCATGTCTTTGTAGAAAGAGGGCGATTCGTTGAATACGCGCGGCAATACTTCTTCCACGGTGGCGTTGGCGTCATACAGGTTTTTGAACTCGTTCAATGCGTGCAGCAGGCTGAGGGCTTTGGTGTCGTCCACGCCGATGCTGAAGAGCACGAGGATGTTGTAGGGGCCGGTTTTCTCCACGATGATGCCGCGGTCTTCCAAGAATTTGGAAACGAGGTTGGCGGGGATACCGGTTTTTTCTAACTGGCCGTTTTTATCCAAGCCCGGGGTGAGCAGGGTTACCTTGATCGGGTCGAGGTACATGTGCTGGGCGTCGATGTCTTTGAAGCCGTGCCATTTGTCGGTTTGGTGCAATTCCCAGCATTCGATGTTGTCCACGTTTTCAGGTTGCCATACGTCGAAATACCATGAATCGGCATGGGCTTTGTGTTTCTTGATTTCCTTACGGAATTTAACGGCACGCTCCAGCGAATCCTGCATCAGGCGTTTACCGGCGTTGCCGCGCATCATGGCTGCCGCCACTTCGGTAGAGGCTACCATGGGGTAGAACGGGGAAGTGGAGGTGTGCATCATGTAGGCTTCGCCGAAGGTGGCGGTGTTCAGGTTGCCCTTAACGTGAATCATGGAAGCCTGTGAGAATGCGGCCAGCAGTTTGTGGGTGGAGTGGGTTTCAAAGATGACCTTGTCTTTGGCCTGTTTGCCGCCCATACCGGTTTTACCGTTGTAGATCGGGCTGAAGTTGGTGTAGGGAACCCAGGCGGAGTCGAAGTGGATGGATTTCACATCCAGGGTGTCTTTGATCTTGTCGGTGTTGTAGAACAGGCCGTCATAAGTGGAGTTGGTAATCACGGCATGTACCGGCCAAGTGGCGCCCGGAACTTTGGCAAGTTTTTCGGTGATGACTTCTTTGGTGAATTCTTTTTGCGGAATGCCGCCCAAGATGCCGTAGGCGTTGCGGGTCGGTTTCAGATACACCGGGGTGATGTCGCTCATCATCAACAGGTGGGTTAATGATTTGTGGCAGTTACGGTCGATCAGCACGGTGCTGCCGGCCGGTACGGAGTACATACCCACGATTTTGTTGGCGGTGGAAGTGCCGTTGGTTACGATGTAGCTGTGGTCGGCATTGAAGGTTTCGGCGATGTATTCTTCGGCTTCTTTGTGCGGGCCGGAGTGGTCGAGCAGGGAGCCCAATTCGCCCATAGAAACGGAAATATCTGATTTGAACGTGTTTTCGCCGTAGAAGTCGTAGAACAGGCTGCCTACGGGAGATTTTAGGAAAGCAGTACCGCTCATGTGACCTGGTGTGCAGAATGTGTATTTGTTTTCAACCACATAATCAAACAGAGCTTTGGTGAAGGGCGGTGTGATGTTGTCGATGTAGTGACGGATGGCTTTTTCAATTTTGTCCACAACGTCTTCGTTGCTGAACAGATGGCAATCGATGAAGGTGGCGTGGTCGCCTACGGCGCTGAAATCCACTGGTTTGTCGCAATCGGTGGGTTTCAGGATGAATACGGGCAGCTCGTCGTTGAGCGCGATAATTTGTTCGTCTAATTCTCGGTTGAAGATGTCCAGTGTACAAAGCACTGAGCCTATTCTGGCGTCATGTTTTAGGAACGTCAGTATTTCTTGCGGGTCATGGGCTATTCGGATGGTGTGACCACCCTTTTCCAAAGTGTCAATCAAGCTCTTCAGATAGTCACCAAGTTCCTTATGACCACAGCCTAATAAGATGTTCTTCATGATCTAAATCCTTTAAGTAAATTAAGAAACGACTGCTTTTGCCGGCCGGGAGGCTGGCTTTTGCTACCGTTGCCGCCGTGCCGGAGGGCGCAGCGGCAGTAGTGGCAACCTGTGTTTTGCCGCTTGCGGAACAAGGGCAAAAAATAAACCTGCATTGGTATATGCAGGCAAGTGATTGATAGAGGATTAATGATATTTTGGCTGGGCAGCTTGGTGGCGGATTATAGAATTGCAGCACCCAAGGCTGGCGGCGGATGGAATATCGGATTACAGTTAAGTACTGCTAAGAAAAATTAACAGTTGCTTTGTCTGTTGCGTTCAAGTGAGCAAATATTAAAATTATTTACACACCTTGCCTGCATTAAAGCTGGTTGATTTTAAAGAACAATATCTTGAAATGTGGCTGAATTGGCAGTTTATTTTGATGCCTATCTATTTATTGATACATCATATCATAAAATATAATGTCATGGGTTGACTTTAGTCAGAAAATTTTAGAGCAAAGGTACAGGGCTGGTGGAGGGGAAAGGGTGGAAGGCGGTGCTGGCAAGGGATTTGGTGAGGATTTGTAAAAATAAAAACGGCAGGCTTTGAGAGCCCCTGCCGTTGGAAAAGTAAGTTTGTTGCGGAGTATTTAAGAGGAACAAGCAGTATTTGATTTTCAGGTAGCCTCTGCCTGTTCCTGCCAGGCGGGGCGTTTCCATTTGGGTGCGTCTTGAAAACGGTAGGCGGCCATTTTGTTTAGCAGGGCGGGGATGCTGCTGTCCGTACACACCAAGCCGGTATTGGCGGCAGGCATGAAACCTTGATCGGCGGTGTGCTGCAACAGGGTGATGATAGGGTTGAAAAAGCCGTTTACGTTGAGCAGGCCGATGGGTTTGCTGTGCAGTTTGAGCTGGGCGGCCGAGAGCACTTCAAACAGCTCTTCGTATGTGCCCAATCCGCCGGGCAGGGCAATGAAGGCATCGGCCCGGTCAATCATTTTGGTTCGCCGATCGGCCATATTGTCGGTGACGATAAGCTCGGTGAGGCGGCCGTGTGCTATTTCTTCGTGACGCAGGAAGGTGGGGATGATGCCGGTTACTTGGCCGCCGGCAGCCAGGGCGGCAGAAGCTACTTCGCCCATCAGGCCGATGCCGCCGCCGCCGTATACCAGCCGGCTGCCTCGTTCGGCAATGGTGCGGCCCAGCTCACGGGCGGCTTGGCTGTAGCAGGGGTCTTCGCCGAGATTGGAGCCGCAATAGACGACGATGTTATTCATAGCGTTCATATTTATTCTTTCAGGTAGCCTCTTGGAGGGTGGTGGTTTTCGGTGTGCAGCCGAAAATGTGAAAGCGCGGATTATAGCGAATGGGGTTTTTTGCATACAAGCTGCGGGGCGGAATAGGCTACCTGAAAACCTATCACCGCTATTGTGCTGGCCGCTCCCTTACGAGGATAAGGCGATGCAGGCAAGTAGGCGGGTTTTGGGCAAGGCGCTTTATATAGTGAATTAACAAAAATCAGGACAAGGCGACGAGCCGCAGATAGTACACACGTTACGGCAAGACGAGCCAACGCTGTACTGGTTTTTGTTAATTCACTATAGTAGATTGAAATAAGAATGCGGCAAGGCGACTGGCTGCATACGGTGCAGACGGCATAGCAAGGCGGGCTCATGTGGCACAGGTTTTATTGATTCATTACATGCCGAAAGGCTACCTGAAAAATTTCAGGTAGCCTTTCATTTTGCTGCGGATGGCGGGAAGTTTGTTCCTCATTATTTTTCAGGTAGCCGCTATCCGAAGGCTACCTGAAATCTTGGGCGGGTATCAGCCTTTAAACACAGGCAGGATGTCGGCGCGGCTGAGGACTTGGGCGGCGACGTTGGCCAGCCCAAAGAAGAACACCCAAGCCATCAGCCATTTCCCGCCGTACACGCGGTAGCCTTTGCCTTCGCCGAATTTTTTGCGGCAGGCGTAGAGCAGCAAGGCGGGGACGAATGCCGTCCACACGGTGGCGGCGAAGCCGACGTAGCTGATGGCGAGCACGAAGCCGGTGGGGAAAAGCAGGCAGGCAACGAGCGGGGGCAGGAAGGTGAGGGCGGCGGCTTTGCTGCGGCCGGCGCGGCTGGTGCCGAAGCCGAACAGGTCGGTGAGGTAGTCGAGCAGGCCGAGGGTAACGCCGAGGAAGGAGGAGGCGATGGCCATGTAGGAAAACAGGGAGAGCACGCGCACCAGCCCGCTGCCGGCCACTTGGGCGAGGGCGGCGAGCAGGGCAGCCACGTTGTCTTGCGCGGCAATCACGGGGCCGAACTGGCTGCGCGGCAGGTTACCTTGCACGGCAAATTGCCAGAGGGCGTAGATCACCAGCGCCACCAAAGTGCCGAGCCAGAGTGAGCGGGCTACTTTTTTGGCGTCGCCCCGGAAGTAGTCGAACAGGCCGGATACGTTGCCGTGGAAGCCGAAGGAGGCGAGGCAAACGGGCAGGGCGGTGCCGAGGTAGATCCAGTAGCTGCCGTTTCCGCTGCCGGCGGTATCGAACAATACGGCGGGCTGGGCGGAAAGGAGCAGGCCGCCGTTGGCCCAGAGGAAGGTCATGATCATGCCGCCGATGAGGATGGTGGTGCCGCGGTCTACCCAAAAGGTGGACCACCACACGCAGCCCGCAAAGACGAGGGCAAACACGATTTGCCCCACCCAGAGCGGGGCTTGGAGGGCTTGGGCGGTGAGGTTGCCGCCGGTGAAGATGTAGGCATAGGTGAGCAGATAGAGCACGAAGGCTACGGAAAGGCCGGTGATGATGCTCCAGCCGCGGCCGAGCAGGTCTTTAACGATGGTGTCGAAGTTGGCGCCGGGCGGGTAGTGGGTGGTGGCTTCGAGAATCATCAGGCCGCTGGAGAGCATGGAAAACCAGGTGTAGAGCAGCACGATGAGCGAGCCGGCAAACCAGATGCCGGCGGTGGCGGTGGGGTTGGCGAGCATACCGGCGCCGATGACGGTACCGGCGATGATCATGGCACCGCCCAGTACGGAGGGTTTTTGATTCATGGCGATGTGGGTAGGGAGTGGGTTTGGGGTATGGTTAAGGCGCTGAGTTGCTTCCTACGGCGTTGGCTTATCTTGCTGATTGCTGTGCTGTTTGCGGCTCGTCGTCGTGTAGGAGTAAATCATTGCTTCCGCCACACCCTTTGGCGGGAAAATAAAACGGCCGCCCAAATCAGCAGCGGCCGGGGTGGAATTATACAGGGCAGGAGCTTGGCTTGACTATATGGATTATGATTTTGCGAACCTGGTTTTGGCATATTCTCACGTTATTGCCTATTCAATGGCGTTTGGTTCTTTATATGTGGTTTTATTGCCATATTGTTGCTTTGATGATGTTTGGCGGGCAGATAATACCATCTGGGTCGAGAGGCTACCTGAAAATAAATTTTGGCTTTACGGAAACGGACAATGCTCGTTTGAGTTGGGTCGAAGCCTTATGTTTTCAGGTAGCCTGTGGCGAAGAATAAGTAACTTGTTGCTCACGCGGTAACTGTATTGGCTTGTTGGTGCCGCATACCACATATGTTTCAACTATAGAAAAAGGCTACCTGAAAATACCGGATAGGGTTTTCAGGTAGCCTTTCAATCAGGCGGGGATGATTGGTTTAGAACAGGGCATCAATCTCTTGCGAGTGTGCTGCGCCGCCATCACCGCTGCCGTTTTGCTGCGGTACTGGTTCTACGGCGTTTTCTTCCGGTATCACCGGATCGCCGCCTGCGGCTTGGATATCTTCGGCATCAGGTGCGGCGCCGCGGTTGTCGATGGCCAGGCGCGAACTGGTGCTCTGCTGCTCTTGCAGGAAGTATTCGCCGCCCTTGCGTACGATTTTCGCGGGCATCGGCATGCCTTTTTGCGGTACGCCTTTGAGTGCGTAGCGCATGTATTCCACCCATACGGGCAGGGCGATTGTGCCGCCGAAGCCGGCGCGGCCCATGCTGCGCGGTTTGTCGAAACCGATATACACCACGCCCACTAAGTCGGGGTTGAAACCGGCAAACCAGGCATCTTTGTTTTCGTTGGTGGTACCGGTTTTGCCGGCAATGTCGCGTCGGCCGAGCGCGCTGGCACGGGCACCGGTGCCTCGGCGTACGACGTCTTGCATGATGGTGTACATGATGTAGGCGTTGCGCGGATCGATAACTTGCGGCGCACTTTCTCCGGCCACCAAGGGCTTCATCTGGGCGCGCAATCGGCCTTGGCTGTCTTCAATGCGGTCGATTACATAGGGAGACACTTTATAGCCGCCGTTGGCAAACACAGCATAGGCCTGCGCCATTTGCAACGGGGTAACCACACCGCTGCCCAGAGCCATAGACAGCGAATCGGGGATCTGACGGGCATTAAAGCCGAAACGCTGCACATATTGATGTACTTCGTGTATGCCAAGCGCCATCACGATGCGGATGGAAACCATGTTTTTAGACGCGGTCAATGCCTGGCGCAGGGTGATGAAGCCGGAATAGCGGCCATCGGAGTTTTTCGGGCGCCACGGCCGACCGCCGGTGCCCATGCCGGGCAATTCGATCGGGGCATCGTTGATGGTGGTGGCGGCAGTCATACCTTTAGCCAAAGCGGCTGAGTAGACAAAGGGTTTGAAGGTAGAACCCGGTTGGCGCTCGGCCTGAGTGGCACGGTTGAAGCTCTTGCTATGGAAGTCGAAACCACCCACCAAGGCGCGGATGGCGCCGGTTTTGCTGTCTAATGCCACAAATGCGCCTTGCAGCTCGGGCATTTGGCTGATCTGCCAACCGCGATCGAGTTTGCGTACGCGGATAACCGCACCGGGGCGGATGGCGTTGTCTTTGCCGTTGTTGATGGTGCGCGCTACATAATTGAGCGCATTGCCGCTGATTTTGATGCGGTTGCCGCCTTGCGTATAGGCTTCAATAGAGGAGCGGCTGGCCTGCAACACCACGGCCGGTTGTAGGCCGTCTACGGTGTAAACCGTATCCAGATATTGATCTAGGTTTTCGTCCAAGGTCTCGGCTTCTATTGTGTTCAAATCGATAAATGCTTCTGCACCACGATAAGCGCCTAATCCGAAACCTTTCAGGGCTCGGCGCAGGGCTAGGGTGGCCACGCGCTGGCTTTCGGAGCTAACGGTGGTGTATACGCGGAAGCCTTGCGTATAGGCATCTTCGCCGTATCGGTCGTACATTTCTTGGCGAACCATTTCAGCTACATATAGAGAGTTTTGGTCAATCTCTACCTGTTGGCGCCGGTAATGCAATTCTTCAGCCAGCGCTTGGTCGCGTTCTGCGGGCGTAATCATCTTTTCTTCAACCATATTGTTGAGAATGTAACGCTGGCGCAAGCGGGCGCGCTCGGGGTTCACGATTGGATTAAAAGAGGAGGGCGCTTTAGGCAGTCCGGCCAGGATGGTGGCCTCAGCCAAAGTCAGCTCTTTTACCGGTTTGTTGAAGTAAATCTGCGAAGCGGCAGCAAAGCCATAGGCGCGTTGGCCTAAGTAGATTTGGTTGAAATACAGCTCCAAAATCTGTTGCTTACTTAGCGATTGCTCAATTTTGTAGGCCAATAATGCCTCATTGAACTTACGGCGGTAGCTGCGTTCGTTGGTGAGGTAAAAGTTGCGGGCTACCTGTTGGGTGATGGTACTGGCACCAGACTGTACGCCGCCGGCACGGAAGTTGCCAATCAGGGCGCGAGCCACACCGGTAACGTCTACCCCCCAATGTTGGTAGAAGCGTTTATCTTCTGCAGCAATAACGGCATTGATCAACACAGGCGGAAATTCGTCAATTTTGGTAAACGCGCGGCGTTCCTCACCATACATACCGATGAGTTTGCCGTCTGATGAATAAATAGTCAGCGGCATCCGCGGCTGATAATTTGTTACCGTCTCCAAACTGGGGAGTTTCGGGTAGGTCACCAATACTGCAATAGCCAGTAGCCCAACACCGAACAAGGTTAGCCCTAGCAGTAGTCCAAAAACTGTTTTAAGTATTTTTCTAAACATAGTTACAAATTTTTCTATCAATAAGTACTTTGACTAAAGTAAACTATACCTTAATTTATGCAAGAAAACGCTAAACCTGATATAAATTTACCTGTGACCGGTTAGCCGGTCTTTTAAAGGGAGGCTTAAAGATGCGAATATCAAAAAAACCAAGGAAATCAAAACAAAAGGCTAAGATGTCTTTTGGCAGCAAAGGCTGCTTGGGCGTGGATATTACGCCAACCGCCATTAATATGGTACATCTTGCCGGCAGTGTTCCGGGTAATCTGCGGTTGGAAAATTACACCATCCAGCCCCTGCCTAAAGGCGTTATTATAAACGGCAACATCGAAGATCATGACCAACTCGTGTCATATTTACAACAAGCTTACCAACAGCTCGGCAGTAGTTGCAAGAATGTAACAGCAGCCTTGCCACAGTCTTTAACGAACATACAAACGATTACTTATGATGCCCGTAGTGCTGATCTGCCGGTAGATGAGTTCGTTGAGTTGGAAGCCAGTCAAACCATCGGTTCTGATAATCTGAGCTATGATTTCCAAGTTACTGCCGAATTGCAAAACGGCAATGTGCAGGAAATCGTTATGGCGGCAGCCAAGCGTGATGATGTGGATCTGCGTAGGGATTTGTTCGCCGATGCCGATATTCCGTTGTCTCAAATGGACGTGGATACTTTCGCCGTTGTGAACGCTTTCTCTGTTTGGATTGATCAATTTGCTCCTGATTTGGAACACCAGAAACTGGCTATTTTCCATGTGGACGAAGAACAGACTAAAGCCCTGATTCTGCAAAATGGCAGTATTGTTTATAAACAAGAAACTAATTTCGGTAATAAACAGCTAACCCATAACATCCAGCGCCAATATAAATTGAGTGAGGATGATGCTTGGAGTATGCGTTTCAAAAGCAATAAGCCCGCAGATTTCCAGGGTGCGGTAGCTGATCACTTTAATAGTCAGCTTACTCAAGAAATTCAGAGGGTTCTGCAATTCTATTACACAACGGTGAGCAGCGATTATCAAGATAGTGTTAAACATATCTTGATTTCGGGATGCCCATTCATGCAGCCTTTCGGCCTCGCAAAAAGCGTGTATGCGCAAACCAATATCTCTACTCAACAAGTGGAGCCTATTGTCAGCACGCAAGGCGGCAAGCAAACCGAAACTTCGAAATTTAATTTGGAATCCGGGCAACTGACCGTTGCGTTTGGATTGGCTGTAAGAGGATTGTAAAATGATTCCATTAATTCAACTAAATATGCTCCCTTATCGTGAGGAGCAGGATAAGCAGAAAAAAGCCCAGTTCACTAGATTGATGATTTTTTCTGGTTTGATTGGTGTTGGTTTGTTGGTATTTACGTATGTATCGCTTAGTGGCCTAATATTAAATCAAGAGTCACGCAACCAACAGCTAACTGCCGGTATTGATCAGTTAAATATTCAAATTAAGGAAGTAGAAACCTTAGAAGCTGAAAAGCGCGATTTCTTAGCTCGGAAAGCGAAAGTGGAGGAGTTGGAGAATAAGCGTTTTGAAGCAGCTAGGATGATTGATTCATTGAACACTGTTGCGCCGGAAGGTGTTTATCTAACAGGCATTAAGGCTAAGGATGTTAGCACCTATACTCTGTCTGGTAAGGCTACTAGTGATAGTAAAATTGCTGATTTTATGCGGGTAATTCCAAGTACCAATGTATTTGGTCAACCCTCTTTGGATAGCATCAATAAAGTAGAGTCTGTACAAGAGTTTGAATTGACTGTAGCAGTTGCTTCCGCACCAATGAGCGGAGATTCAATAAATATTGCTCCCGTTGCAATGCCAGAAGCTGCTTCTGCTGCCAGCAATACTCCTGCATCAGTACCAAATACGTCTGTGGCACCTGCATCATCCGCTACAGCCACTTCCTCTCCTGCAAAGTAATGGAAGGGTGAAATCATGGCACAAAAAATTGACCTTAATACTCTATATAAACAAAACAAGCTGGTTCAGCTTGGTGCTGGTATCGTTATCGTTGTTCTCCTTTTGATTGCAGGCTACTTTGCCTTGTTTAAAGGACAATGGGAAGAATATGAGGGTTTGCAGCAAAAAGAAGAGCAGTTGAAGCAAGAATATCAGAGCAAAGCTGATCAGGCAGCCAACCTGCCAGTTTTGAAGGATGAGCTGGAAAAAATCCGTACGGCATTCAACGTATTGTTGAAACAATTGCCTACAGATGCAGAAATTCCAAATTTGATTCAGGAATTGCATCAGGCAGGGGCGAAAAACAGTATGCGTATGAATAGTGTGAAACCTTTGCCTCCGGTAGATCTTGATAACGTACAACAATTGCCTTATGAAATTTCCATTTCGGGAAGTTATGAGCAAATTGCACAATTTATACGTGATGTAGGTCGTTTGTCACGTATTGTAACCTTGGATAAGATCAATCTTGCCCCTGTAGATGCAAAGGATAGTAATGGCATGCTTACTTTGACAGCCAACGCCAATACTTATAAGGCATTGCCTCAGAGTGAAGCCTCTACTGCTTCAGCCGCATCGGCACCAAAGGCAGAGTGATAAGATTGGTTCTTTATAAAGGATTTTATAATGAAGAAAAATATATTATGGGTCTCAGCGGTTTTTTTGCTGGCTGCCTGTTCTTTGACAGAGGGTGATTTGCAGCAGTGGATGGATAACGCTCGAGCTGAAGCAAAGAGTAAGGTTCGTCAACCCCAGATACCGACTATTTCGAAATCGCCTGAGTATATCGATCCTGTTATTAATGGGTTAAATATATTTGATCCTAAGCGACTTCGTGTTAATCAGCAATCGGGTATTAATGCTCCGAACCCTGATAGGCCAAAAGAAATCTTGGAAAACTTTAGCTTGGAGAGCTTACGTTATGTGGGTTCTATTAAGCGGGGTGGGCAGATTTCTGCCTTTGTTGAAGCTGGCGGTCATACTTATACCGTACATGTAGGTAATTATCTTGGCCAAAACTATGGACAAATTACCGCTATTACTCCGGATAAGCTGATTTTATCGGAGGTAACTGAAGACAGCTATGGTGCATGGCAACGTCGAACAGCGGAATTGGAATTGAATATTCCAGACGCTTCTAACCAATCAAAACCTAATTAAACTTACCAAGGGATTTACGCTATGAAAATCAAAAAACTGCAATATCTAACCGCTTTAGGTATGAGCTTGGCCATGCAAGGCGTACTGGCTGGTAATATTACAGATATTAATGTCTCTGCTCTACCGAATAATCAGAAGGTTATTAAAATTCGTTTCGATCGGGATATGTTGAAGCCTAGCGGTTTTATTACTACTACGCCTGCCCGTATTGCTTTGGATTTCCCAAATACTGGCGCTAACCTTAATCAACCAGTGCTGCAATATAATGACTCTCTGCTTAGTCAAATTGCTGTTGCTCAAGATAGCAATAAGACCCGCGTTCTACTTAATCTAAATAGGCCAGGACAATATAATGCTGAAGTTAGAGGCAATGAGGTTTGGATTTATCTAAATGAATCTGGCCAGGGAGCTTCTACAACTGTAAGAGCTGCTCCTCCCAGTAACCAAATCCAACAAGAATCTCTTGGTGTAACAGAAACTCGTCCTGCTGCTGGTCAGAATGCTCTTGGTAGCAATACTGCCAACGTAGCCGTTGATTTTCACAAAGGTGCAAGTAATTCTGGCGTGATTGAAATCAATACGGCCGGTTATCGTGGTACCCCTGAAATCAAACAGCGTGCCAATAACTTGGTTATTTTGCTGAAAAATAACCAATTGCCGATTGCTGCACAACGTAATTTGGATGTAACTGATTTCAGTACTCCGGTTCGCACCATCAGCTTACGCCGGTTAGGTAATGACACAGAGATTACCATTAAGAACCAAGGCGGTTGGGAACATAAAACCAGTCAATCTGCTGGTCGATATATTATTACCGTTTCTCCAAAATCTGTTGTAGCTGAAGATGGCCTTCGTAACCGTAATCGTCACTTTACTGGTAAACGGGTTTCGTTAGATTTCCAAGATGTGGATGTGCGTACCATTCTGCAGATTTTGGCTAAAGAATCCAATATGAACATCGTGGCCAGTGACAGTGTTTCTGGCAAAATGACCTTGTCGTTGAAAGATGTGCCTTGGGATCAGGCTTTGGATTTGGTAATGCAGTCGAGAGGCTTGGATGCACGCCGTAATGGTAATATTATTCGTGTTGCCCCTGCTGATGAATTCCGACAAATTGACATCAAAAATTTAGAAGATGCTAAGCGTATTGATGAACTTGGTCCACTAGTATCCCGTACATTCCAATTGAAATACAAGGATGTCAATGAGTTTCGTAAAATTCTGAATATTAGTGACACAGGTGGTTCAGGAGGTAGTGGCAACAATAATAATACTTTGTTGAGTAGTCGGGGGTCGGCTGTAATTGACCCAGCTACAAATACATTGATTATTAAGGATAACCAGAATGTTATTAAAGAGTTTGAACGATTAATTGAACAATTGGACGTTCCTGCCCGCCAAGTGATGATTGAGGCTCGGATTGTTGAAGCTAATGATGGTTTTTCTCGTGCCTTGGGGGTGAAGTTCGGTTATAACAAAACTTCTGGCTCAACTAGAATTGGTAGTGGTCTAGGTAGCGGTGGTGGCACCAACGGTAATACTTTCTCTATTGCACCGAACGTGAACCTACCGGCTGTATCAGCAACCTCTTCTATCACTATAGTTCGGGCATTGTCTTCTGGTGCTTTGGGATTAGAGTTGACCGCTATGCAGGAACAAAACCGCGGTAAGATTATTTCTAGCCCACGCGTGCTGACTCAAGACCGCAAAGAAGCAACTATCAAGGCTGGTCGCGAGATTCCTTACCAAGAAGCTTCTTCCAGTGGTGCTACTAGTACCAGCTTCAAAGAGGCGGTGTTAGGTTTGACTGTTACCCCACAAATCACGCCCGATGGTAACGTAATTATGGACATCAAGTTGAATAAAGACTCGGTGGATGAAAACTGTAGCGTACTGGGTACTCCGTGTATCAACACTAAAGAGCTGAATACCCGCGCTATGGTGGAAGATGGCGGCACTATTATCTTGGGTGGTATTTATGAGGAAGATAACTCTAATTCCCAATACAAGGTACCGCTGCTGGGTGATATTCCGTTTGTAGGTAACTTGTTCCGTGGCACTAAACGCAATAACAGCAAAAACGAATTGCTGATCTTCATCACCCCGCGCATCATGGGTAGTGAAGGCAACGTTCTGCGCTACTAAGCCACACTTTGCCGATTGATTCGGTTACAATGCCTGCCATGAATACCATGGCAGGCAATATTTTTTTGATCGGATTGATGGGTGCGGGCAAAACCACTCATGGAAAACAGTTGGCAGCATTGTTGCAACGCGATTTTATTGATAGTGACCAACTGATTTGCCAACGCACCGGCGTTTCCATCCCTACTATTTTCGAGCTGGAAGGGGAGGGCGGTTTCCGCAAGCGCGAAGCTGCTGTTATTGACGAATTGACCCGCCGTCATCCCATTATTCTCGCTACCGGTGGTGGAGCCGCCTTGTCTCCCGATAATCGCCGTTTTCTGCATACACGTGGCACAGTGATCTATCTGCATGCCACTCCGGAAATTTTATACCGGCGCATCTCTTGCGATAAAAACCGTCCCCTCCTTCAGGTAAACGATCCGCTTGCCAAGCTGCAGCAGCTATATCAGCAGCGTGATCCGCTTTACCGCGAAACCGCCCACCTTATATTCAATATTTCGCCGCAACACTCTTGCCCGCAAATCACCAAGCAGCTGTTGCAGTTGATTCAACAACATATCAAAGAAAACCGATAATGCAAACCCTGCACGTCCATACCCCCGGTCACAGCTATCCCATCCATATTGGTTTCCGCTTATTTGACAACTTGGCCGAACTCATCCGTCCGCATATCGGCGGCAAAGCCGCCATCATCAGCAATCAAACCGTTGCCCCGCTTTATCTTGCCCCCGTCAAAGCAGCCTGCCAACAACTCGGCATCAACGTTTGCGACATCATTCTGCCCGACGGCGAACAATACAAAAACAGCGAATCCCTCCAGCAAATCTACACCGGCCTGTTGCAGTACCATGCCGACCGCCGCACCACCATCCTCGCCCTCGGCGGCGGCGTAATCGGCGATTTGGCCGGCTTTGCTGCCGCCACCTACCAGCGCGGCATTCCCTTCATT
>ERZ773008.1300-NODE-1300-length-17785-cov-17.212126_pt1 | contig 17785 bp, 16 predicted proteins | sample MGYA00580664_ERZ773008 | MGnify/ENA primary metagenome ERZ773008 (study PRJEB29015, sample SAMEA2738016) | human oral metagenome | biome: human oral; feature: human-associated habitat; material: dental | place: China | collected 2048 ... | reverse complement strand
TCCAGATTTTGTTGCAGAAGTTGCGGTAGCCTTCGGCGCGTTTGAAGTCGAAGTTCACGCTGCGCCCCAAGCTGGCGTAGCTGGCCATGGTGAAACGCAAGGCGTCCGCGCCCATGCTGGGGATGCCTTCGGGGAAGAGTTTGCGTGTCGCTTCTTCCACTTTCGGCGCGGTTTCGGGCTTGCGCAGGCCGGTGGTGCGTTTTACCAGCAGTTTGTCCAAGTCAATGCCGTCAATCAAATCCACAGGGTCGATGACGTTGCCTTCGGATTTGGCCATTTTTTTGCCGTCATAGTCGCGCACGATGCCGTGGATATACACGTCTTTAAACGGCACTTTGCCGACGATGTGGGTGGTCATCATAATCATGCGGGCGACCCAGAAGAAGATGATTTCGTATCCGGTAACCAGCACGCTGGACGGGATAAACGCTTTCATGGCTTCGGTGTCGGGTTCGCCGTCTTTCCAGCCCAGTGTGGAGAACGGTACGAGCGCGGAGGAGAACCAGGTGTCCAGCACGTCTTCGTCGCGCGTTAAGTGCAGGCTGCCTGCCAGTTTCTGCGCTTCGGCTTCGCTGTGGGCGACGTAGATTTTGCCGTTTTCGTCGTACCACGCGGGGATTTGGTGCCCCCACCACAGTTGGCGCGAAATGCACCAGTCTTGGATGTTGTTCATCCATTGGTTATACGTATTGACCCAGTTTTCGGGGATGAAGCGCACTGCGCCGCTGTCCACGGCATGTTTGGCTTTCTGCGCCAGGCTCATGCCTTTGAATTCGGATTCGGGTTCGCCGCCTTGGGGCGCGGCGTTCATGGCGACAAACCATTGGTCGGTCAGATAGGGTTCGATAACCGTACCCGTGCGGTCGCCGCGCGGGCGCATGAGTTTGTGCGGCTCAACTTTTTCCAGTAAGCCGCTTGCTTTCAAATCTTCAATGATTTTGTCCCGCGCCACGAAACGGTCTAACCCGCGATATTTTTCGGGGGCGTTTTCGTTCATTACGGCTTTCGGCGTGAACAGGTTAATCACTTCCATTTCATGCCGTTGTCCGACTGCATAGTCGTTAAAGTCGTGTGCGGGGGTGATTTTGACGCAGCCTGTACCAAATTCTTTATCCACATATTCGTCTTCAATAATCGGAATGACGCGGTCGGTCATGGGAACATGGACTTTTTTGCCGACCAAATGCGCGTAACGCTCGTCATTGGGGGCAACGGCCAATGCGCCGTCGGCCAACATTGTTTCGGGGCGTGTGGTTGCAATCAGCATAAACCGGCCGTCCAACCCCTGCCCTGCGACAAACGGATAGCGGACGTAATACATAAACCCTTGTTCTTCAATATTTTCCACTTCTAAATCGGAAACGGCCGTGCCCAAAACAGGGTCCCAGTTCACCAGCCGTTTGCCGCGGTAAATCAGGCCTTGGTTATAGAGCTTCACAAACACGGCGGTAACGGCTTCGGCGCGCGTGTCGTCCATCGTAAAATATTCGCGCGACCAGTCGGCGGAACAGCCCACGCGGCGCATCTGCTGCGTAATCGTGCCGCCGGAAACTTCTTTCCATTCCCACACTTTTTCCAAGAATTTTTCACGACCCAAGTCATGACGGGACACGTTTTGCGCGGCAAGCTGGCGCTCAACCACGATTTGCGTGGCGATGCCCGCGTGGTCGGTGCCCGGAATCCAGGCGGTGTTGCAGCCTTTCATGCGGTAGTAGCGGGTCAGACCGTCCATGATGGTTTGGTTGAAGGCATGACCCATGTGCAGCGTGCCGGTTACGTTGGGCGGCGGCAGTTGGATGGAGAAAGACGGTTTCGTCAAATCCATATCAGGCTGGAAATAGCCCTGCTCTTCCCAGTTTTGATAATGTTTGGATTCGATTTCGGCTGGATTGTATTTGTCTAACATGATGGAACTTTGTGAAATTAAGGTTATTTTTGATGTGCGGATTATAACGCAAAAAGGCCGTCTGAATCATTTCAGACGGCCTTTGGCATACGGGTTTTAAAAATGGAACAATACCAGGCTGACGGCAATCACCGCCATACCCGTTGTCAGGCCGTAAACGGTTTCGTGGCCGTCTGAATAGCGTTTGGCGGCCGGCAGCAGCTCGTCCAATGCCAAAAACACCATCACGCCGGCTATCACGCCGAATACCGAACCAAACACGGCAGGTGACAAAAACGGCTGCAAAATCAAATAGCCCAAAGCCGCACCCAAAGGCTCGGCCAGGCCGGATAGCAGGCACGCCCATACCGTTTTCTTACGGCTGCGGGTGGCAAAATAAACCGGCGCGGCGATGGAAATGCCCTCCGGAATATTATGGATGGCAATCGCCAAGGCCAAAGGCATCCCAACCGCCGGATTCTCCAAGGTAGCGAAAAATGTCGCCAAGCCTTCGGGAAAATTGTGCGCAGTAATCGCAAACGCCGCCATCATGCCGACTCGCGCAATATGGCGGCGTTTACTTTCTTGAAACGACGGATCTTGCGCGTCTAAGGTTTCATGCGGGTTCGGCACCAGGCGGTCAATCAGCGCGATGCCGCCCATCCCGGCCAAAAATGCCATGGTCGCCGCCGCAAACGCGTGGTCTTTATCATAAATTTCAGCGAACGCCTCGCTGGATTTACTGAAAATCTCCGTCAGGGAAACATACACCATCGCACCGCCGGCAAATGCCAAACCAAACGACAACACACGCGGATTGGGCGTTTTGGAAAACATTACCAAGCCGCTGCCTAATACGGTAAACAAACCGGCAGCCAACGTGATGGAAAAGGCAACGGCCAAATTGGACATCGAAAAATCGGGCATGAGAAAACCTGCGCTAAAAGCTGGGACAGGTTCAGACTAACACTTTTTAATAATTATGATAATAGTTATTATTTATTTTATTGATTGGATACACGGATTTTGAAACAAAAGGCCGTCTGAAAAATAATTTTCAGACGGCCTTTAAATTTGAAATGCCGCTAAACCTTAGCGCTTCCCAGCTTAAGCCTGATAGCGCGACAGGCTCAAATCGTCGCTGCGGATTTCGGTGTCTTTACCGCTCACAATATCGGCGGTTAATTTTGCCGAACCCAGCGACATGGTCCAGCCCAAAGTGCCGTGGCCGGTATTCAGGAAGAGATTATCAAAGCGGGTGCGTCCGATTAACGGCGTGCTGTCGGGCGTCATCGGTCTGAGTCCGCTCCAGAACAATGCCTGGCTCAAATCGCCGCCTTCGGGGAACAAGTCGTTGACGACCAAAGCCAAGGTTTCGCGGCGTTTTTCGGGCAGTTTGATTTCGTAGCCGGACAATTCCGCCATGCCGCCGACGCGGATTCTGTTGTCAAAGCGTGTGATGGCGACTTTGTAGCTTTCATCCAAAACGGTGGACACCGGTGCGCCGTCTGAATTGGTGACGGGCAGGGTCAAGGAATAGCCTTTGACGGGATAAATCGGCAGATTGAGATCCAACTGCGCCAAAACCGTCCTGCTGAAGCAGCCGAGCGCGCAGACAACAGCATCTGCTTCAAACCGCCCTGTTTCGGTTTCAACGGCTTTGATGCGCAGTCCGTTGTGGTCGATGCGGCTGATGGTTTGGTTGAAATGAAACTGTACGCCCTTTTCCTGACACAATTTATATAGATTTTCGATAAACAGATGGCAGTCGCCGGTCGCGTCCGCAGGCAGGTGCAGGCCGCCGGCAATTTTGGCGGTAACGCGTGCAAGCGCAGGCTCGAATTCTGAGCATTCTTCGGGTTTCAGACGGCGGTACGGCACGCCGTAGCGTTCCAAAACGCTAATGTCTTGTTCTGCCGCTTCGACTTCTTTGACTTGGCGGAAAATCTGCAAAGTGCCTTTTTTGCGTCCCTCAAAATTCATGCCGGTTTGCGCTTCAAAACGGCGGAACATTTCACGGCTGTATTCGGAAATCCTGACCATGCGCTCTTTGTTGATTTGATAGCGTGCTGCCGTGCAGTTTTGCAGCATTTGCCACAGCCATTCGATTTGATACAGGCTGCCGTCAGGGCGAAACAGCAAAGGCGGATGGTTTTTAAACAGCCATTTCAGCGCTTTGGTCGGGATACCGGGTGCAGCCCAAGGCGTGGTATAGCCATAAGAGAGCTGGCCTGCGTTGGCAAAACTGGTTTCCATCGCCACGCTCTCGGCACGGTCGATGACCGTTACTTCATGTCCTGCCTCTGCCAGATACCACGCGGAAGATACGCCGGCCACACCAGCACCTAAAACAAGCACTTTCATTTTTCTCCTCCTCTGACCTTTTTCAAAACAAACTTAATATACATCGGGCCGTCTGAATGTTCAGGTTCAGACGGCCTTGGACATTAATGCGGCAATTCGCCGTTTTTGATTTTTTGTTTGAAGTCGCGCGTTTCATTGACGATGACTTTCGCCATCAACAAAAGCGCAATCAGATTAGGCAATGCCATCAAGCCGTTGAATGTGTCCGAAGCCAGCCACACCAAATCAAGGCTCAACACGGTTCCCAGCATAACCGAAGAAACATAACCGACGCGGTACAAACCGGCAAACTTCTCGCCGAAGACGTAAACCGCGCATTTCTCGCCGTAATAACACCAGCCAAGAATGGTTGAGTAAGCAAAGAAAATCAGGCCGATGGTCACAATCCAGCCTCCGATGCCGGGCAGCATTTTTTGGAAAGTGACGGTTGTCAGCGCCGCGCCGCTCAATTCAGGTTTCACAAACTCGCCGCCTGCGCCGAGTAGACCCATGACCAACACGATGCCGGTAATCGAGCAGACAACAATGGTGTCCAAAAACGTACCGGTCATGGAAACCAAAGCCTGACGGACGGGGTGGTCGGTTTTCGCGGCTGCGGCGGCAATCGGCGCAGAACCCATACCTGCCTCGTTGGAGAACACGCCGCGCGCCACACCGTAACGGATGACCGTACCGATGGCGCCGCCTGCCACAGCTTGCGCGCTAAACGCATCGGAGAAAATCAGTTTGACGGCGGGCATCAGTGCGTCAGAATTCACGACAATAATGGAAATACCACCTACTACATAAAACACTGCCATGGCAGGTACGATAAAGGACGCAGCTTTGGCGATGCCCTTAATGCCGCCCAAAAGTACAATGGCCGTTAATACGGTCAATATCAAGCCGGTGTAGGCAGGTTCGACGCCGAAGCTGGTTTGCACTGCCTGCGCAACCGAGTTGGACTGCACCGAGCTGCCGATACCGAATGAAGCGAATGTGCCGAACAGCGCAAATGCGACGGCCATCCATTTCCAGTTTTTGCCCAAGCCTTTTTCAATGTAGTACATCGGACCGCCGGACATTTCGCCTTTGGAATTGGTAACGCGGTATTTCACCGCCAACACGCCCTCGCCGTATTTGGTGGCCATACCGAAAATGGCGGTCATCCACATCCAAAATACCGCGCCCGGGCCGCCGGTTACCACCGCAGTCGCCACACCGGCGATGTTACCCGTACCGATGGTGGCGGACAGCGCGGTCATCAACGCCGCGAAATGGGAAATATCGCCTTCATGGTCTTCGCCGTCTTCATGCTTCTTTGACGGCACAAACGCCTGTTTCAGCGCATAACCCAACATGGTGAACTGCAAGCCTTTCAGCAAAACGGTCAGCAAAATGCCCGTACCGACCAGCAGCATCAACATAATAGGTCCCCAGACCCAGCCGCTGATGGTTTCGAAAAAGGCTTTGAGATTGTCTAAAAAAAATTGCATGGCTTTCTCCTTTGTCTGTTTTATTTTTTATGCACTACTTTTTGTAGTGTCATGTAATTTCAGCACAGAATATTCAATAAGACAATATCTTTCTTTTTAAAAAGATTTTTGAGGTTTTACCCTAAAAAGATATCTATTTAGACCGACCAGATTGTTTACAATCCGCTAAAAATAAAGGCTGTAGCCGAGATAAAATGCCAAATGAAAGCTAATCAACCATCAATTAAGACTGCAACAATTAAAATGACACAATCGACAAATGGCACATTATTGAAAAATACAAATGCGCAAATCTTGTTTAAAAAAAGCCTCAGGCCGTCTGAAAGATGGTTTTCAGACGGCCTGAGGCTTGCTTTTATATTGATAAAGTCAGGTTGATAAATGTTGCCCAAGCAACTGCGCCAACACTCGGGCAAAGCGTTCCGTTGCGCCTTCGCTGGTGTGCAAATACAGGGCGGGCTCGATGAGTTCTAATTCATTGAGCAGGAAGGTGTCGCCGACCAATGTACCGTCCACTCGGGCGTAAACCGGCATTTGCGGCAAAGCGGCCAGTACGTCTTGCGCGGCACGGACGGCAAACTCGGGCGGCTCGATACCGAACACCGACACGCCATAGGCCGAGTTGGCGCGCCATTCGCCTTGTGGCGGCTGACGGCGTACGGCATGGCTGAATGCGCCGTTGAAAAACACCAGCGAGGTTTCACCTGCTGTTTCGATTTCGCGGATATAAGGTTGAACAATCACGCCTTGCGGATAATCCGCCATGTTCACGTCCAATGTTTCTGCATAAACTTTAACCACGCCTTTGCCGCTCTGCCCGAATGCCGGTTTGATGACCGCTTCCGTCCATCCTTGTTGGTTCAGGATGTCAGCCAATTCGGCTTTTTGCGGCGGAACGAACACGCTGGGAATCACTTGTGCGCCGCGCGCCGCCAAATCACATAAATAAGTCTTTTCCATATTCCAAGCCATCAGCTCGGGGGGATTGATAAAACGCTGCCCCGCCTGCTCGGCTTGCTCCAGCCATTGGCGGAAGGCTTCGGGTTCGGCGGCATAATCCCATGCACACAAAGGCAGCAAAAACGGCGCGGACGGATGGTTTTGCCACGCATCAAATACGGTTTTCACGCCCATGGTTTCCAAGCATGCCGCCAATGTTTTCAGGTTGTCCGATGGTTCGGGATAGGTTTGGCAGGTAATGAGTGCCAAAACGGTTTTCTCGGTCATGATTGCCGCCTCGTTGCTAAAACCAAAATTATATAGCAAAATCAAACCAAAAGATTTTTCAGACGGCCTGATACATGAGGCCGATTCTGATAAAATGGTCTCCCCTTTTTCGTCGGAACATGCTCATGAAATCTGCTCACGTCCTTGTCTGGTTCCGCCGTAACCTCCGCCTGCACGACAATGCCGCGCTTAATGCCGCCGTTGCAAGCGGTTTGCCCATCGCCTGCGTCTGGGTCAGTCAAAGGCCGTCTGAAAACCACAATCCGCGTCAAAGCCTGTTCCACTATCAAGCCGCGCAAGAACTGCATACCCGTCTGGCGGCGCACCATATTCCTTTATATGTCGTCGCCTCCGACGAAGACCTCCTCCCCTTGGCTGCTGCGCTCAATGCCCATACCGTCATCACAGACGAAGCCTACACCGAAGCCGAAATCCGCCAAGACAACCACCTCTGGCACAATTTCGACCGGGCAGGCATTGCCTTGCAACACGCCAACGACCGCGGCATTTTGGCCAAATCCCCCCTTATGGATGCCAACGGCCTGCCCTACACCGATTTTGCCGCCTATAAACAAGCATGGTTGCAGGCTTATTCAGGAAAAAGGCCGTCTGAAACCGAATTGCCTGTTCAAACCGGACAAAACGTTCCACTGTTTCCAGCCCATACCGGCGCGGTATTGCCTGCCTATCAACAGGGCGGCGAAACCGCAGCCTTAACGCAATGGCACGCGTTCAAACAGAATTTGGTTCACTACCCGATTACCCAAAATTTTCCGGCACGAAAAAACACCAGCCTCCTCAATGCCTACCTGTCCGCAGGCTGCATTTCACCGCGCCTGCTGGCCGCCGAAGGCTTGGCAAACCGACATTTCGAGTGGCTGGACAAGCTTATTTTCCGTGACTACTGCTACCAGCTCGCCTACCACCGCCGCCTACCCGAAACAACCGATGCCGCTCCGGTACGCGAATACTGGCGACTCGGCCAAACCGGCGTACCCATCATCGACGCCTCCATCCGCGGCCTCGAAGCCACCGGCCACTTACACCCCGTTCTCCAGCAGCTGTGCGCCCACTATTTCTGCCACGCCCTCAACTTCGACCCCAACCAAGGCATCGCATGGACAGCCTCCGTCCAAACCGGCACCGACCCCGCGCTCAACCAAGCCAACTGGCACCTCGCCGCACAAGATACGGCCACCGTCCGCTATGCCCACCGTTCACATCAAATCGATCCCGACGGCAGCTACATCCGCAGTTATCTCCCCGAATTGGCGCACCTGCCATCCACCCTCATCCACACGCCGTGGGCCGCCGCCGATGACATCGACACACACGGCTACCCCTTTCCCAAGGCCGTCTGAAACCTGGGTTCACACCAAAAAACCACACTAAATACAGCTGAAAAACGTTCAAACAAAATATTTTGGTTTCAGACGGCCAAACAGATTGAATAGCCAAGATTTACACGGTAAACTTACGTCATTAAAAAATTTTATTATTTCATGACAATGAAACCCGCATTCGACATAAAAACGTCACGTTTGGACGTCTTATCCATCCATCTGCACACCGCAGATTTAACCGAATTGGAAGAATTCCTGCGCCAACTGGCAGGCCAATCCCAAGACGAATTCGTTCCCTTTATTTTAGACGTACAAGATTTCGACCATCCCGAATCCATCGATTTAGGTGGCATGATTTCCCTGTTTGCCCGTTACGGCATGCAAATTTTAGGGCTGCACCACACCAGCGACACATGGGCGGCAGCGGCGGCGCGTTACCACTTGGTCTTCAAACAAGGCAACTCCACCCAGGCAGCCGACACACAGGCAGCACCTGCTCCGCGCCAAGCACCGCAGCCGCAAGACGTACAAGCCACCGTCATCAACAATCCGACCGTGTTGGTCAGCACGCCCGTGCGTACCGGCCAGCAGGTTTACGCTGAAAACGGCGACCTCATCGTCACCGGCATCGTCAGCCAAGGTGCGGAACTTATCGCCGACGGCAACATCCATATTTACGCCCCCATGCGCGGCAGAGCGTTGGCCGGTGCAAAAGGCAATACCAACGCGCGCATCTTTATTCATTCCATGCAGGCCGAATTAGTTTCCGTTGCCGGTATCTACCGCAACTTCGAGCAAGACCTGCCCGAGCATCTGCACAAAAAACCCGTACAAGTATCATTGCAAGACAACCGACTGGTTATCAGCGCAATCGACGCCGAATAAACATCAGTACTTAAAAAGGAAATATCGTGTCCAAAATCATCGTAGTAACTTCAGGTAAAGGCGGCGTAGGCAAGACCACTACCAGCGCCAGCATCGCAACCGGCCTGGCCCTGCGCGGCCACAAAACTGCCGTGATCGACTTCGACGTCGGTTTGCGCAACCTTGACCTGATTATGGGTTGCGAACGCCGCGTCGTATACGACCTCATCAACGTCATCCACGGCGAAGCGACTCTCAACCAAGCCCTGATTAAAGACAAAAACTGCGAAAACCTCTACATCCTGCCTGCATCGCAAACCCGCGATAAAGACGCACTGACCCGCGAAGGCGTGGACAACGTGATGAAAGAGCTGGCCAGCGAAAAAATGGGCTTCGAATTCATCATCTGCGACTCCCCTGCCGGTATCGAACAAGGCGCACTGATGGCACTCTACTTTGCCGACGAAGCCATCATTACCACCAATCCGGAAGTATCCAGCGTCCGCGACTCCGACCGTATCCTGGGCATTTTGCAAAGCAAATCCCGCAAAGCCGAACAAGGCGGCACTGTTAAAGAGCACTTGCTGATTACCCGCTACTCCCCGGAGCGCGTGGCTAAAGGCGAAATGCTGTCGGTACAAGACATCTGCGACATCTTGCGTATTCCGTTGATCGGTGTGATTCCTGAATCACAAAACGTTCTGCAAGCTTCCAACGCCGGCGAACCTGTCATCCACCAAGACAATGCCGCAGCAGCAGAAGCCTACAAAGACGTTATCGCCCGCCTCTTGGGTGAAAACCGCGAAATGCGTTTCCTCGAAGCTGAGAAGAAAAGCTTCTTAAAACGACTGTTCGGAGGTTAATACATGTCACTGCTCGATATGCTGTTCGGCAGAAAGCCGAAAACCGCCACAGTCGCGCGCGACCGCCTGCAAATCATCATCGCACAAGAGCGCGCACAAGAAGGCCAAGCTCCGGACTATCTGCCGACCCTGCGTAAAGAGTTGTTGGAAGTCCTGTCCAAATACGTCAACGTATCATTGGACGACATCCGCATCTCCCAAGAGAAACAAGACGGCTTGGACGTTCTTGAGCTGAACATCACCCTGCCGGAACAAAAAAAGGCTTAACACATGACCTTGACCGAATTGCGTTACATCGTAGCCGTCGCACAAGAACGTCACTTCGGACGTGCCGCACGACGCTGCTTTGTCAGCCAGCCCACCCTCTCCATCGCCATCAAAAAGCTGGAGGAAGAGCTGTCGGTATCCCTGTTCGACCGTAGCAGCAACGACATCATCACGACCGAAGCGGGCGAGCGCATTGTTGCCCAAGCCCGCCGGGTTCTGGAAGAAGCAGAACTCATCAAGCACCTTGCCAATGAAGAGCAAAACGAATTGGAAGGCGCATTCAAACTCGGCCTGATTTTTACCGTTGCCCCCTACCTTCTGCCCAAGCTCATTACCGCGCTGCGTGAAACCGCACCGAAAATGCCGCTGATGCTGGAAGAGAACTATACCCACATCCTGACCGAGTCGCTCAAACGCGGCGATGTCGATGCAATCGTCGTTGCCGAACCGTTCCAAGAGCCGGGCATCGTAACCGAGCCTCTGTATGACGAACCTTTCTTCGTCATCGTTCCCAAAGGACATCACTTTGAAGAACTCGATGCCGTTACGCCTCAACTTTTGAGCGAAGAACAAGTGTTGCTGCTGTCCGAAGGCAACTGTATGCGCGACCAAGTGTTGGCAAGCTGTTCCGAATTGGCTTCCAAACAAAAAATCCAAGGTTTGACCAATACCCTGCAAGGCAGCTCCATCAACACCATCCGCCACATGGTTGCCAGCGGTTTGGCCATCAGCGTCATGCCTGCTACCGCCTTGACCGAAAACGACCATATGCTTTTCAGCATTATCCCGTTTGAAGGCACTGCACCGCACCGCCGTGTCGTTTTGGCCTATCGGCGCAACTTTGTCCGTCCGAAAGCACTGACTGCTTTGCGTACTGCTATTTTGCAATCGCAACTGACCGGTGTAACCTTCGTCAACGAATGAACCGCAAAACAAAAGGCCGTCTGAACATTCAGACGGCCTTTTTTTATTTTCAAATAAATAACAAATTAATAACGATGGTGAACTTGGCTGCCGATAACGCCACCTAAAGCCGCCCCACCCAAGGTAGAGCCGGTATCGCCACCAATCAAGTTACCTGCCACACCACCCAATACCGCACCAGTAGCAGCGTTGCGTTGGGTTTGGGTCATATTGGCACATGCACCCAAAGAGGCAGCCAACATGATCAAGGTCACAGTTTTTGCAAAAGTTTTCTTCATAGTTTAATTCTCCATCAGGGGTTAAGCTGTATTTGAAACAGTATGGCACAACCTTTCATTAATAAACTTTCTAATAAGTAAAGACTGATTAAACTAAGATAACGCTTTTGATGAACGGTTAACTTCAAAAACAAACGGCAATTCCAATAGAATATTTATAAAATTTAATATATTTGGCATAAAATTGCGCATACATCAATCGCATTCGGTAGTGATACAATGACAACTTATCTGAACTACCGGAAACACCCGTCATGAGTACCTACGCACTGGCACACATCATCCACGTTTATTGCGCGATTGCCTTTGTCGGCGGCGTATTTTTCGAAATGCTGGTTCTCTCCGTTTTGCACACCGGCCGCGTTTCGCGCGAATCGCGCCGCGAAGTCGAACGTGCCATGTCCCATCGTGCCGTCCGCGTGATGCCGATTGTCGTCATCACCCTTTTTATCAGCGGCATCGTTATGGTGTACAACCGTTATCTACCAATGCTGCACCATCCTCTCGACAGTTCCTTCAACATTATGTTGAGCATCAAAATCCTATTGGCAGTAAGCGTTTTGGTGCATTTTGCCATCGCCGTTGTCAAAATGGCCCGACACACCCTCACCGTCGGCTGGTCGAAATACATACACGCCGTTGTCTTCAGCCATATGCTGTTTATCGTCTTTTTTGCCAAGGCGATGTTCTACCTGTCTTGGTGAACCTTACCCATACCCCCCGCACAAGGATTGTTTATGACCCAATACCCGTCTGTCGGCTCGCCGATGTTTTACGGCATCTTCTTTATTGCCGTCTTAATCATGATCGCCATCGATATGGTATCGCTGAAAAAAAATGGCGCCCACAAAGTCAGCATCAAAGAAGCCCTAGCTTGGAGCGGCATTTGGGTGGCCGTATCCTGCGCATTTGCAGGCTGGCTCTATTTTGAACTGGCGGGCAACCCGACTTACGGGGCCGTTGTCGCCAAAGAAAAAGTCCTCGAATTCTTCACCGGCTATGTACTTGAAAAATCCCTTGCCGTTGATAACATCTTCGTTTTCCTGATGATTTTCGGCTACTTCAAAGTCGAACCCAAATTCCAACACCGCGTCTTGCTCTATGGCGTATTCGGCGCCATCGTCCTGCGCGCCATTATGATCTTCATCGGCGCAGCCTTGGTACAACAATTTGAATGGATTTTGTACCTCTTCGGGGCATTCCTCTTATACACCGGCATTCACATGATGAAGCCCGAAGCCGAAGCTGAAGAAGACCTTTCCCAAAACAAGATCCTAACCCTGCTCAAAAAAGTCATCCCGACCAGCCAACAGTTTGACGGTGAAAAATTCTTTACCATCGAAAACGGCAAACGCATCGCTACACCACTTTTACTGGTATTGATTATGATCGAATTGAGCGACGTTATCTTCGCCGTAGACAGTATCCCCGCTATTTTTGCCGTAACCACCGACCCTTTCATTGTCCTCACTTCCAACATTTTTGCCATTTTGGGCCTGCGTGCCATGTACTTCTTACTGGCAGACTTTGCCGAACGCTTTATTTTCCTCAAATACGGCTTGGCTTTCGTGTTGAGCTTTATCGGTATCAAGATGCTGATTATGCACTGGGTACATATCCCGATTTCCATTTCCCTGTCCGTCGTCTTCGGCGCACTGGGCGCATCTATCCTGACTTCTTTGGTGTACACGCGTCAGCAAGAGAAAAAATAATCTGCCGATATAAAAAGGCCGTCTGAACATTTCAGACGGCCTTTTCAAATATCAAACACCAGCTTATTTAGCAGCATCTTTCAATTTGTCGGCAGCTTCTTGAGTCGCATCGGCTGCTTTACCCATAGCGTCTTTGGCAGCTTCTTTAGCATCAGAAACCGCATCTTTAGCTTCTTCAACCGCTTTACCGGCAGCATCTTTAGCGTCAGAAACTGCTTTATCCGCAGTTGCTTTAGCATCTGCAGCAGCGTCTTTAACATCAGAAACAGCTTGCTCGGCCGCACCTTTGGCTTCAGAAGCAGCAGCATCAATAGAAGAAGCTGCATTTTCAGCAGCAGCGTTTACATCGGAAGCAACAGCAGAAGCCGCCTCTTGGGTTTCTTTTTTCGCTTCTTGAGTACACGCAGCCAAGCCGGCTACCATCATTGCAGCAATCAATAATTTTTTCATGTTGTATATCCTTTGGTCTAAAAAATATCTGTCAAAACTGACAGACTAAAAAATCATAACATAATAAATGCTCAAAAAAGGGAGAATTAACGCCAAATAACAGCCAGTTTACGTTTTTTGAAAAAAATTTCAAAAAAACAGTTGACGAAAAGAAACAAGCTACCTATAATGCACAGCTTATCGGGTCGTTAGCTCAGTCGGTAGAGCAGCGGACTTTTAATCCGTTGGTCGAGCGTTCGAATCGCTCACGACCCACCAAATATGAAAACCTGCTTTGAAAAAAGCAGGTTTTTTTATATTCTCCATCAAGCCTTTCTTCACTCGATACCTACTTTATTATCAACATCAAGAATATTCGAACTTTGTCACAATGCTGTTATAGATGTAACTCAAAGCATCACAAACCTCTTAAATCAATCAAGCCCAACTCCCCACACATCATATTTTTCTAAAAACTTCCAAATACCTACCATCAACCCACGCTAAATCCACTTGTATGCCAGACAATTTAGGCATAGACTAAAACTACATCCAACTACAACAACAGGAGAAGGTTTGATGAAACAACTGTCTATGTATATCAACGGCCGCTTTGAAACTGACTTTAACGGCACATGGCGTGATGTATTGAATCCGGCAACTGAAGAAGTCATCGCGCGTGAGCCTAAAGGTGGAAAAGCCGATGTTGATCGTGCCGTTGCCGCAGCCAGAGATGCGCAAACTGCATGGGAGCGTTTGCCTGCCGTAGAGCGCGGCGCATACCTGCGTAAAATTGCCCAAGGCATCCGCGAACGCGCCGACGAGCTGACTGACACCATTGTTGCCGAAGGCGGCAAAACCAAAGATTTGGCACGCATAGAAGTCATGTTCACTGCCGATTATCTCGACTATCAAGCAGAATGGGCGCGCCGTTATGAAGGCGAAATCATCCAAAGCGACCGTCCGCGCGAAAACATTTTATTGTTCAAACGTCCTTTAGGCGTGATCGCCGGCATTTTGCCGTGGAACTTCCCATTCTTCCTGATAGCCCGCAAAATGGGCCCGGCTTTGGTAACAGGCAATACAATCGTCGTCAAACCAAGCAGCGTTACCCCGATTAACTGCCACATCTTTGCTGAAATCGTTCATGCTTCAGGCTTACCGGCCGGCGTATTCAACGTCGTCAACGGCCCGGGTGCAGAAATCGGCAATGCCTTGGCATCGCATCCGCAAGTCGATATGGTTAGCCTGACCGGTTCTGTCGATGCCGGCCGCCAAGTGATGGAAGCCGCCGCCGCCAACATCACCAAAGTCTCACTGGAACTGGGCGGCAAAGCCCCTGCCATCGTTCTGAAAGATGCTGACTTGGATCTGGCAGTCAAATCCATCTTGGCTTCACGCGTGGGCAATACCGGCCAAATCTGTAACTGCGCCGAACGCGTGTATGTCCACGGCAGCCTGAAAGACGCGTTTATCGAAAAAATGACCGCCGCCATGAAAGGCGTACGCTACGGCAACCCTGCCGAAGCCGAACCCGGCGCACTGGAAATGGGCCCATTGATTGAAGAGCGCGCTGTCAAAGCCGTTGCCGAAAAAGTGGAACGCGCAGTTCGACAAGGCGCAACCTTGGTCTGCGGCGGCAAACGTGCCGACGGCAAAGGCTACTTCTTCGAACCTACCCTGCTGACCGATACCGACAACAGCATGGACATCATGAAGGAAGAAACCTTCGGTCCCGTCCTGCCGGTTGCCACTTTCGACACACTCGATCAAGTCATCGCTTTGGCAAACGACAGCGAATTCGGCCTGACCAGCTCTGTCTATACCACCAATCTGAATGAAGCGTTTTATGTAACCCGCCGCCTGCGTTTCGGCGAAACTTACATCAACCGCGAAAACTTCGAAGCCATGCAGGGCTTCCATGCCGGTTGGAAAAAATCAGGTATCGGCGGCGCGGACGGTAAACATGGTTTGGAAGAATATCTGCAAACCCAAGTCGTTTATTTGGAAACCGATATCTAACCGCCGATACGGCCCTTCATGAAACAAAAGGCCGTCTGAAGTTGATTTTTCAGGTTAAACTGCACCCCAAAAGTTGCTACTCCAACTAACAAGGTGCAGTTTTTTATAACTAATTTTTATTAAATAGGAAAGTAACCATGTTGCACAAAATCGGGATAATGAGCGCATTGATCTTGGGTTTTGCCATGCCGGCTGCTGCCGAATGTTTGATTCAAAAAGACAGTATCGGAGGAATTAAATTAGGGCAGAACTTAAAGCAGGTAAAACAGAAATTCCCGAAGGCAAAAATGGAAAGAGAAAGTGATGCCGAAGGTGTGGCGTTTATTGCCATTACGCTGTCTAAAGACGTTATGGTTTTGGCTTTTCAAAATGGGGACAACGATTCTGATACCCCTATAAAACTGCATAAAAAAATTAATTTTTTGGAAACTGATTCTCCTACCTGTCACACGGCTTCAGGTGTACACCCGGGCATGAAGATTAAAGATGCAGAAGCCAAGCTGGGCAAAGTCAAAGGAATCCAACTATTAGAAATCGAAGCGCGTGAATACGCAACATTTGCCCGTCAACCGAAACATTTCGGATTTAGAGTAGAGCAGGGAGCAGGGATTTATCCGGGTAAAGGTGAAGCACCGAATCAAACTCGGCGTTACCGTCAAACGGGACGTATTGAGGCAATTTCCGTATCTCAATCCAGAGGTTTTGATAATTGAAGAGCAAGATATTAAACAGAATGAACTGCACCCCCAAAGTTGCCCTCTAACTAACAAGGTGCAGTTTTTTATGACCCAATATATATTACACTTCAAATACTAAGCCATATTCCACTAGCTACACATATGTAACCATACAGCACAGACCAATACCACGTCTCACGCACCCATCTGCGACGTTGGATAACCGCCTGTCAGGAAAGCGGCGTCGGCGCATTCAAACCCTTCAGTCTAAAATCATGATCGACCACCGCAAAAATCCCTTCATCGCCGACAAGCCGATCACAAAAATACAGCTTGGGGAGGCAGTTCAGGTTTCAGACGGCCTTTCTGCCTTTATAGAAAAAAACACCGACATCGCGTAAAATAGAGCCAATTTTTCACTTTATTCAGGCCGTCTGAAAACTCCGGCAGCCTGACTCATTTTTCCGGAAAACACCATGAGCGAACAAAACAATCCTCAAATCGAGCCGCAGTTGGACGAAAACCAAATCATCGCCCTGCGTCGCGAGAAACTGCACAACATCCGCAAAGAACGCAACGCCTACCCTAACGATTTCAAACGCGACAGCTTTGCCGCCGACCTGCACAACCAATACGGTGAAATCAGCAAAGAAGAACTCGACCCGCAAGGCATTCCCGTCAAAGTGGCCGGCCGCATGATGCTCAAACGTCAAATGGGCAAAGCCAGCTTCGCCACCATTCAAGACGTTACCGGTCAAATCCAGCTTTATTTGAACAACAAAGGCGTGAGCCAAGAAGTTTTGGACGACTTCAACCACTGGGACTTGGGCGACATCGTCGGCGCGGAAGGTACTTTGTTCAAAACCAACCACGGCGAATTGACCGTGCGCGTATCCAACATCCGCCTGCTGTCCAAATCCCTGCGCCCGCTGCCCGACAAACACAAAGGTTTGAGCGATCAGGAAACCAAATACCGTCAACGCTACGTCGATTTGATTGCCAACGAAGAATCACGCAATACCTTCATCAAACGCAGCCAAATCATCCAATCCGTGCGCAATTTCATGGTCAACGAGCATTATTTGGAAGTTGAAACCCCAATGATGCACCCGATTCCTGGCGGCGCGACGGCGAAACCGTTCGTGACTCATCACAATGCCTTGGACATTCCGCTCTACCTGCGCATCGCGCCCGAGCTGTATCTGAAACGCTTGGTTGTCGGCGGTTTGGAACGCGTGTTTGAAATCAACCGCAGCTTCCGTAACGAGGGCATGTCCGTGCGCCATAACCCTGAATTCACCATGATCGAATTCTACGAAGCCTTCTCCGACTACGAACGCATGATGCAAATGGCGGAAGACATCATCCGCAACGCCTCACGTGCGGTAAACGGCACGGCAAAAATCAGCTACAACGGCAAAGAAGTCGATTTGGAAAGCCCGTTTGAACGCCTGA